>Ga0228711_1001692_pt1 | contig 32965 bp, 22 predicted proteins | sample MedpolnodulmetaG_2_FD_177996 | JGI IMG/M metagenome (GOLD analysis project Ga0228711, IMG submission 177996) | Root nodule microbial communities from Medicago polymorpha collected in Santa Monica, California, United States - brown nodules | ecosystem: Host-associated > Plants > Roots > Nodule... | reverse complement strand
GGGGGAGGGGGGAGGTATGAAGTATTATATATGATATGACCTTAAGGCAGATGTAGGCACAATGTTGACAGTTCTTCCTCCTATTTCTTCAATATTAACATATATATCTGTTGTTATCCCATATCGTTTGAATTGAGAAATAATCTAGCAATGAAAGAAAAGAAAAGAAATAACAACCAAAATCATCATCATCATCATCTGTCACATGTAAGGTAAACTTGCATGCATGCATGTGTTTACTACGTACCATTCTGATCCTATCAGAAAATTTAATTTGAGCAAGAGGAGACTGGTGGTCATATGATTAACGAAATGAAGCATTGAGAGATGTTTTCCTTTCAGAAAGGCGGTCAATATGATTCAAGGCGATAATGAACTTTTTTTTTCATGGTTCTTAAAAGAATGAGTGATTTGATAGTTTGTGGCTGCAAAGGTAATATATTAATGTCAACAACGAGGATTGCAATATCACATAAGACTACAACTTGAATCCTTGGATGAGTGATGAGTGGTTGGCCAGGGGTATCGATAAAGAGTAATCCAGGAATTTTGTATTCTGGATGATCGGGTATGAATTCTTCTCCAAAGTATGTGGCAGCATTACTCAGAGTAAAATTATTAGGAGAAGAAGAAGAAGGAACAGTGCCGCGCATAGAATCTAGAAGCGTGGTTTTGCCACTCCCCGTATCAGATTGATCAATAGACAATCAAATTTAAGATATCCAGAAGAGTAATCAAATTTAAGCGTGGTTTTGTCAATAGACATGATATGATATGATCAAATTTGCTTTCAGAAGAGTAATGCTGCCTATCTTAAATTAACTTATTAAAACCACGCTTAAATTAACTTATTATATCGGTCAATAGACATGATATGATCAATTTTAAGATTAACCTATCATATCATATTGTCTGATCACACATTAGATTGAGACATGACATGACGCAATTATTTTATCATATCTATTATATTATCGTGTCCATTAAACAAACTCTTATTAGACTTTTTTGCTTTCATGATTAATATAAAGTAAAAAGACCATGTTAACTTTGTCATGTCGTTAATAAATAGGTTATATTAGTTCAAATGACCCTAAAATGGTATGAGAGTGAAAAATCCCGAAAACCAGAATTGTGTAAAAATGAAAAAAAGCTGATTTTTTTAAATGAACACCGTAACTTCATTTTTTTTAAAATAGAGGATAAAAAATGAATTTAAGCCTAAAATTTATATAAGATTCAATGTAATTCTATTTGAGTTGAGAAAAAAATAGTTAAATTAAATAAAGAAAAAGAATTATGTGTTAACTCCCCCACTTCTTAGGGGATGGACCTCTGGTAGACTATATGTAAGTAAAGTATGACCATGAATTATTCTAGAATCAAGCTTCGGTAATTTCAAACGGTTCGTCATAGTAGAAGCTCATTAACCACTCGAGGCCAATCACTTGGTTAATAAAAAAAATATTATTCCAACCTAGTTCTTCAATTAACCAGCTTGGTTGGTGAGTTGATATGGACACCGTAAAAGAAGTAAGCAAGGGATTTTGGATTCAACCCTCCAAACTAACATAAACCACTGCTATGCCTATAAAATAATAAGTGGCTAAAATGAATTAGCCACTTTTAATAAGGTAAAGGGATCAAAGCGGTTTCTCAAAATTGAAACATTTGCCACACGTTGACGTGAAAGGATTTTAGTTTAGTGTGGTCACTATGGGTTAATGGCTATGCTTAATAGCACCAAGAAAATGTTTTCAGTTTTCAAAACCTCCAGTAGAGCCTGCAGCGATCTTGGTACATAAACACCCTCACACTCCTTTCATTCCTGCTCATGACCGATATTATCTTTTGAATCATCGCCAGGTTTCACCACATGCAAATCAGTGCCAGCAATAGCATGTTCAAGCCCCTGAAATGATATTATACGAAAATCATATCAAAACTTTAGTTCTCGAAACATTTAAAAATATTAGAATGAAGAAAGACATAGTTAAAAAGGCATAAAGAAGTCAATATCCCAAAGAATTACCTGGGCAATGATCTTGACAGCCTTCACACCTTTGATTTCATTGTGACAGATATAATGTGCCTGAAATTAGACCACCATTACTTAGCAAGAAGATAAATCTATTACAGAGAACATATTATTGCCAATTGCCAATCGACAATGGCATACATCAATGAGGGATCACCAGTTACTTGATATGCAAGAAACTATTTGTCTATTGGCATACTTTATATGCTTGAATAACCCTCAATAACATGAAGTATGAATGACTGTACTTGCTGGAGAATTTCTGGCTTATGGCAAATATCAACATTATGTCAAGAGGGATCACTGGTTAAATAATTTCTGGCTTATGGTAAATATCAACACTAGCAGAACAAGACACATGTTATAGGCAAAGTCGTCAAGCAGAGTTTAAGAGATCATAAAGCAGAAAAGTGAGTTAAATCACATGAAAACACACTAATTGCCAAACATGTACTGGATTACAAGCTAAACGATCTTATTGTGAAACTCAATTCTACTAGTGAATTTCTGTCTTTAGGATACTAGATTTCACAAGGTTTGTAGCCTTGAATCTCATTGTTAAGGCGGTTTTGTTGAACGACAGAATATCGTAAGTGCTCAATAAGTGTAATATAAACTACTACTTTATCATGGTCATTTGTTTTGTCGTGGATTTAAGAGTTAAAGATTAATCATGGATGAGGATAGGCTATTAGGTTATATATTCGTTACACGGATATTACTTTTAACCGATGCTTTTAAAGAATGTAACTCTTGCAAGCTTACTAGTTGAGTTCGCCTAAACTTCCAAATGGCTTTAAGTTCCAGAATTAGTTCACCTCTCAGTCACAACCTTACTCAGAAAGTTTACTGTCATTTTAAAGACGCTTAGCAATGGCTTTGAGTTCCAGAGTTAGTTCTCTTACAAAGAATGCGTATCTTCGCAAGGGTATCATCTGAGTGAGAATTGATGAAGTTTACATTAAGAACTACGTGTCTAGTTATGGCCTATGGGTTTTTAAGCTTTGTTCTTTCATGTTAAGAACAATATTAAAAATGTCAAATGTCGTCATTTCCTTTCACTTCCAACGGTTTAGCGATGATTAAAACTGATTCAAATCTCAATGTCTTTTTCTTTCCAAAACCATAATTTAATAATACTAAATCAACAAAAGTATATAAACTCAGCCCAAAAGAGGTGTCTTGTTCACATGCATACTAGAAAAATTATGCCTCTAAGTTGTGATTTTCCTTTAAAGCAACAAAAATGATAATGAATTAAATAAATAAAATGCAGAAAGTTGATTAGGCAGAAGCGGAGGGTAAGTATTAAAAGATAATGGAGTTAGAATAAAAAGTGCTTGCCTGAGTTCCGCATACAACAATTTGTTCTCCAACATGAAGAACGCCATTAACTAAAACAGCATTGATAGTGGTTCCACGGCCTTGAACAAGCTTGACATCCAAAACAGTACACTGGTAGCCACAAGGCAAACAAATGAGAATTAGGTATGTATGTAGACTGGGTTAAACATTGAAAAAACATTGAACATGAAGTGATAAGTAATATAGATAACCAGCAATTCTTCTTTGGTGTAAGTAAGTTTGTCAACCATGGTTTTCTGGATCCACTTAATCAATTCATATTTGATATCTGAGAGTCCTTCACCACTGAAAAATCATCAATTTAGTTGTAAAATATCGAACACACAAACAAAAAGAGATACATGTGACAATGGTTTGGTACCTTATTGCACATGTAGGCACAATGCTGATAGTTTCTCCGATTAGTTTGTTATCATAATACATCTCAGCTTCTATCCCATGTTGTTTGAACTGAGTAACAATCTGTCTGAACCTAGAAGAAAACTTAGTTTGAACATGAGAAGACTGGGTGTTATATACTTGGCGGAACGAAGGGGCTTTAGGAGATGTTTTCCATCCAGAAATCTTGTCAATATGATTCAAGGCAATAATGAACTTTTTGTTCCACATTTGTAAAAGATCGAGTGATTCGATGGTTATTGGATGTAAGTCTAGAGTAATGTCAACAACGAGAATTGCGATATCACATAGGGCTACAGCCTGAGACCTTGAATGAGTAAAGAGTGGGAGGCCTGGTGTATCGACCAGGAAGTTTGATTTTAGGATATTCAGGTTTCAATATCACGTATGTGGCAGCATTAGTTTGGGTAAAATCAAGAGGAGGATGAATTACTTTAGGATGATAAGTGCGTCCTCGCATACAATCAAGCAGGGAGGTTTTGCCACTGTCTACGGCACCCAACAATGAGCAAATTGGTTTTGGTAATTTTATAAAAAATAATTTATTTTGTATTGTATCATAAATTTATGAGCTTTCACATGCTTACATGGAATCTATTTCAATTTGAAGAAATACGATTCATTGAAGTTGATTTTTTCCTGCATTCACGCAGTCAAGATATTGTTAGTCGTCTGATCTTGATCGGACGGTTTAATAAAACAGATTTAATTTTAATTGTTTAACTCTTAAAATATCAAGCTCAAATCAAGACCGTCTGATCTTGATCGAACAGTCACCGAAGCATAACTACGTGACCGCGTGGTTTTGTCAACTGTAGCAAATCATCTCTGAATTTCAACCAATGAGAGATAGTGTGTTGGTAATTGCTATCACCCAAATGTTATAAATAGTCACTGGAAAATATAAAAAGCAATTACATCTCTGCATGTATCCCAATACCTGTATTGACAAAATTATGGATAAAAAAATAGCTTATTTACATACAAGGGATCAAAATTAAATAAAATACAACAGCACAAGGATTATGCAAATTCTGGACAAGATTTTCTTCCCTGGGATTTAAAATTGAATTTCCATGCAAGAACCATCCATGCATTTTGTGTGTTTGATGTTAAACACTGCAAAACTTCTAAGGACTTTTAAATGTAACCAGTAAAATTACAAGATACAAGTAAATAGTAACAATTTAAAACTATATCTAAACTGACAACCATTTCACTTCAGGCTCAATAATCACTGTGTATTTCATGTTCTTACAAGCTTTGGTCTCCACATCCTAAAGAACCAATTACTTTCTCTAGACTTCTGATTCATGGTCCGCTTCTTTGTGTTCTTCATTTCAGTTTCACGAGAAGCTCCTATTCTCGAAATATTCTTCAAGGGTAGTTGTGAATTAGTGTCGGATGATGATTCTACTATTCCATTCACCATTTCCAAAACCTCACTCATCTTTGGCCGATTCTTCGGGTTTTTAACTAAACATCGGTTAGCTACCGTAGCAAGTCTCTGTGCTGATCTGATAACTTGTTTCTTATCAAGTCTTGGATCCAATATCAGTTGAAATTTCTTTGTATCTGATAGGTATGGCTTTATCCATTCCAATAACTTTTGTTCACCCTTGGGGCGATTTCGATCTAAAGGGCGCCTGCCAGTAATGAGTTCATAAAGGAAAACACCGTAGCTCCATACATCATTCTTTGATGTAAGGCGTCCGGTTTGGAGATATTCAGGAGCTGCATACCCCATTGTTCCTACAACCTGGTGAACATAAACAGCAATTTGAACATAAGTGGTGTATTCGAGTCACTAGATTCCACTTATAATGGTTGGTAATTGGTATGTAAGCAATAAAAATGCTAGTAACGCACTCTCTTACGCACGTTTTTTTAACAAGTTTCGTTTTTTTTTTTCCTTAAAACTCATGAGTCCTACCAAATTTAGGTGGGACCCAAATGCTTTAGTGAGACATGTTTGAGTCTCAACTAATAACTAATAAGTGATAGTGTGTTAGTAGGAAGAGTTTGTTGCTATCGCTCAGATGTAAATAGTGACTAGAAAATATACAAAGCAATTACATCTCCCCATACGTTAACAATATCTCAACATCTCTATTGACAAAATTATAGATTAATAAAAATATATACCGCTGTTGAAACATGAGTTAGTCCATCCGATGGTCCCAGTCTCGCTAACCCAAAGTCTGATAGCTTTGCATTCCACTGATCATCCAAAAGGATATTTGAAGATTTGAAATCTCTGAAAATTATCTAAACAATGTGCATACAGTTAGCACGACATTAATCAACTTCACCGATCTGAATAGTAAATAAAATATGCTCAAAAGTATTCAAATTTGGCTCCTCGGGTAGGATCCAATCAAAAACAATTTTCGCTGCCATAGATCCAAACACACTAAATTGGATTGAATAGGAATTTAGGAAACGTTATGCTATAAACCTATACCTGAAAATCCATTTCCTCGTGCAGGTATGTCAATCCACGAGCTGCGTCGTGTGCTATTTTTAATCTCCTATTCCATGGGAGAGGAGTCTCTGCTCGGTGAGATAAATGGTGTTCCACACTTCTGTTTGGCATGTATTCATAAATCAGAAGCCGTTGGATTCCTCTTTCATCATCATCGGCACAATATCCCACTAGTTTCACAAGATTGGGATGCTCAACAATTCCCAGAACATTCACTTCTGTCACCCATTCCCTATGCCCCTGAAAACCAAAAGTAAAGTAACAAGATTAACACCCGATTCCTGTCTTGCATAGCTCACTTGACAATAAAAACATTCATGCCTAAAGTAAGGATAACTAGGTGTAAACAGCATGAAACTTGTAATTACTAAATCCATAAAATCTTGAAGAATGGGAAATCCAGTTCTAAAGTAAGAAGATAAAGGCACTTGAACAGAACAGTTGATCACGAAGTTCGGCCAATTAGGCCGACATCTGAGACCAGAGTGGTCGCTGTACTTTTCTACCATGCAATGAAAATTAGAGTTATATAGAGTACAAAACTTCGTTTAAATACTACAATTCACTTTACAAGTTTACCCCCTAAGCAATACAGAAGGCTTAGCCACCCGCACCCCCAGTACTCCTAGACCCTAGTCAAAACCCAACAAATAAATAGGCCAAGCCCAAACGGCAGACGCGTAGCGAGAGTGTCTTTCTACTTATCAGCAAATATGAGTCATACTCTAAAAGGAAATATTATTGAAACACGTGACTATGTCTACCTGAAGCAACCTATGTGAGTGTGACAATTCATAGCATTCAATTATTTATATGATCATAAAACAGATAACACACACATCTGAGTAGAATAACTTACTATACACTATGAGATGGCAACACTTATCTTAATATTAAAAGAGCAACTGATTAGTATAGCTATGAATCAAAAGCAGAAAAACACAAGGAAAACCCTTACCTGCACTCCTCTCTTACTAAGTTGTTTAACTGCAACCTCAATTCTTCTAGATGGATCATCTACACTTCTAATTACTCCCTGATAAACACACCCGAACCCACCCTCTCCAAGCATAACCGATCGACTGAAATTCTTCGTGGCTGATTTCAGTTCAGAGACATTAAACACTCTAAGATTACTAGGTCTTTGGGACAAATTAGGAGGTGCATTCCTCCCGAGGGATTCCACGCTGCCACTATCCGAGACATCCTGAGAATTCAATTCAGAACCACATCTTCTACCATATGTGGAACTGTCAGAACGGCCAGACGCGGATTGCAAGCCTTTTGGTTCATCTTTCTTATCGCTAGAGTGGAATGGAAAACACTTCATGATACCAGACCAGACTGCATTTTCATAAAAGAAACTTGAGAAACATACGACATGAAGTAGACATCGAAAATCAAGAATCAAAACTTGTGAAATTAAATTCAACACACCTAGTTGCATCAAATAACTATATCATCAAACAACTTGAGAATCAGAATCAAAAGTAGCCCAATTTCATCTGACAACAATTCGAAAATCAGACAAGCATAACTAAAAACATATATAAAACCCTAAATTAAAGGTTATTTTTTTGTCATAACAAAAGCTCCTAGGAATATACATAAACAGGAAAAAGTTAGAAAATTGGTGATATAGAGAGTATGTATTTGTGTTATGCAAATAAGCGTAAGAATAGAAAAAGTTAGTATATATTTTGGATCTTATTTTAATGGAAAGATTGATGAAGTTGAAACTGACCTATTGATGTAGGGAGGATCCTCCCTCCTTCTTTTAATCCAAAAGTGGAGAAGCTAAACAAAGACCTTAGTTTACAAACAGAAAGTAGTATAGTGAAAATTCCTTCCTCTAGAATTTTAGGACCAAAAAGTTTCAAGTTTGATTATTATTTAGCTGAATGCAATTGTTGCTTGCTGTGCCTGTGTGAAACCTCATTGCACCCGTGATATACGGAAGACATGACGTGTGTTAAGGTTGATGTCAACACAAATCATAAATACATGTTGTGGAAAAACAATACTACTACTTTCCCTCGGTTATTTTTTAACACAACTTTTTTGTTTCAATTTATCCGTTAACTTTAAAGTTCAATGCAACATTAAATGATGTTTTATTAATATTATCCTTAGTTATTTATTGTGGAGAAAAAAATATATGAAATGAAATATTAAATGAATAATATTATTTTGGTAAAAGTATAAATTATTATATCTAAAGTAGTAACTTTTATTGATTGTTTTGATTTGTGTAAAATGTTAAAAGTGACAATTAAAAAGAAGAGATAGTAATTGTTTTATGTTTTAGATAATAAAATAAAATAAACTCATTGTGAACGTGGAAAGGAAAGATTATTTTAATTTCCAAGTCAAAGGCTGTGAAGTGTGAATGAGCTTAATTTTTTTTTTTTTTACCGTAGTATAGTATTTTTCTTATTGGTAGTTGGCTGAAAAGGTAAAGAAAACAACAAAAGTACACCAAATTAATAGGGAAGGAAGCATCCTTGACGTTGTACTCAGCTTCTTGCACGTTAGTAGTTCAGTTCAAGTGTTTCACCAAACCGTGTATTTGTGGAATGAAATGAAAGAAAAAATTGGTCCTCTCCCTCCATTTCCCATATTTCTATGGGAGAGGAAGGGCCATTTAATTATTGATTCATTTATTAAAGAGTTAAATATGTTTTTGGTCCCAATAAAATTAGGAACTTTTAAGTTTAGTCTTCACTTAAATTTAATAGCTTTTTTAGCCCCTACAACAAAAATTTACTTATAATTTTAGTCCTTGCTAAAACAAAGTTTCTTTAATTATACTTAAACTCTTAAATTTTTCAACGATTTTTTTTAGGCACATTTAGAACACTATGAAAGGTTCATTTGCTAAAATTTAGAATTTTTTAACAAGAAATTAATTAAATATGAATGTTTTAAAATGACAAAAGTTCAAGATAAAAGTAACAAAAATTTGGACGATAATTTTTTGCGGATGAACTTTTAGTAATGTTCTTAACATGTCTGCAAAAGAATGTTAAAAAACATAAGAGTTTAAGCATAATTAAACAAATTTGAATTAACTGGGGACTAATACTGAGTGTAGAATTTTGTTATAAGGACTAAAAAATCTATTAAAATTAAGTAAGGACCAAACTTAGAAGGTCTCAATTTTATAGGGACCAAAGACATATTTAACCCTTTATTAAAATATAAATATTTATTTATAAGAGGGTTAAATAAGTTTTTCGTCCCTATAAATATATCAAAATTTGATTTTGGTCCCTAAAAAACATAATGACATGTTTTCGTCCTCACAAATTTTTTTGTTTTATTTTTGGTCCCTAATGGATATAATTTTGACATATTTTTAACATTTTTTAACATAATATCAATATATGAAGGTTGAACATAATAAAGGAACATAATATGGATACAATTTGAACATAAATGTGTTATAATCTTGATATTCACATGAACATAAAGTGGTCATTAAGGACCAAAAACAAAATAATTTTTTTTGTGAGGATGAAAACATTCAGTTTAATTTTTCAAGGACTAAAATCAAAATTCGTTATATTTATAGGGACGAAAAACTTATTTAACCCTTTATAAAATATCTAAATTGAGGAAAAGAATGTATTCGTCTATTTGCTTTCGAAAAGTTAAAACTGATGTAAATAAAGTTAATAATATCTTTAAGGTCAAATACAACTTTTGGTCCTTTCACTTTGACAGAATTCTCAAGTTAATCCTTTAAGTTTCGAAAGTTTCAATTAGGTCTTTTTAGTTTGACAGAATTCCCAAGTTAGTCTTTTAAGTTTCAAATAGGTCCTTTTAGTTGATAAACTATTTCACCGTCACCGTTTCAAAAGTTTCAAATAGGTCCTTTTAGTTTGAAACTTAAAAGACTAACTTGAAAATTCTGTCAAACTAAAAAAATCTAATTGAAACTTTCGAAACTTAAAGGACTAACTTAGGAATTCTGTCAAACTAAAAGAACCATAAGTAGAGAATACCTAGGGGCGCTAGACAACTCTCTCTAAAGAACTCGGCAAAATAGCCCCGTAACTTCAGAAGAAGGGATGTCTCCTCACAAAAGGGTCGCAGTGACCATGCTTACACATCTATATGTTTTATAGACGTGTTTAATGAGTGTCTAACGTGAATAGAAGAGAAGGAGAAGAAAAAATAAATAATCCTCTTATGAAATGTGTTTGATAATTGATATTTATATAAATAGTTCTTGCTTTAGAATTACTTTGATTGAATGTAAAAGAAAAATAATAAAAATCGATGATTTATTTATGAATAATTTGTTAATAAACATTTTTTATTGTAAACGAAATTATCTCTTTTTGATTATAGATACAGACATAACTAGTCTTTCCTGAGTTATCCCAATTTTTTATTTAAGGATTAAAAGTTACTTTTTATATCTACCGGTTGGAAGTATAGCAAAATTTCATAATCTTCCTCTTTAAATCTTATAATCTTCTTAATTTTATGTGCATAATGGTCATTTTGCAAAATTTAATTTAATTGTTTTTTATTTTTTTTTAAAATTATTATGGATAATGGTTATCACAATTGTAACAAATTTCCACGGATAACTATGAATTAATTAATTTATTAAAAAAATTACGGATAATGCACATCACAAGTCTAACAAAAAATTAATTATGGATAATGGTTATCACAATTGTAACAAATTTCTTCAGATAACTATGAATTAATTAATTTATTAAAAAAATTACGGATAATGATCATCACGAGTCTAACAAATTTTCACGAATAAGTTTGGAATCAATTGTTTTGGAATACAAAATTAATAAGTCTTTGGAATACTTTTAAAACATTATCTGTTTTTTTAATTAAAAACAAAAAGGTGTAGCCAATTTTTTTGTCAAAAAAAAAGGTGTAGCCAATTTAATTACAATAATGGTCATCACAAATTTTCATGGATAAATACAGAATCAATTTTTTTGGAATGCAAAATTAATAAGTCTTTGAAATACTTTTAAAACATTATTTGTTTTTTAATTAAAAACAATTTGTTTTTTAATTAAAAACAAAAAGGTGTAGCAACTTTTTCTATAAAAAAGAAAATTTGTAACTAATCACAAATATAACAAATTTATTTGTTTTTTGAATGCAAAATTAATGAGTAATGATACATAGACATCCTTAAGTGGCAATACACCCTTGGACACCCACACAAAAATCGGACACGTGGTCATATGAACCCCACACAAGCACACTTTCTCTTTCATCTCATCTTGTCTCTTCCCAATGCATAGGGTGTACAAAGGTGTATGAGAATAAAGAGTGTCTATGTAACATTTTCCAAAATTAATAAGTCCTTTGGAATACTTTCAATTTTAAAATATTATTTGTTTTTTAATCTACTAACAATATATAAAAAAAATCATTTAAAAAAACAATATATAAAAATCAAAACTCAATAAAATTTCATAATTGTCATTTTTAAAAGCCAATATATTATCATGATAATTACGGATGACTATCTTTCTATTTGATTTTTGGAGATATAAGCACATAAATTCTACAATGAGTGGTATAAATATATAACAGTATTTTGAAGAAACAATACAATGATGTTGATTTGATAAAAAAAAAAGTGATGTTGATATTTTAAAAATAATCACAAGTTTTCAAATTTTGTCATATCGACTATCACATAACGTTACATAAAAAAATCTGCATATATAAGCATATAAAATCCTCAACGAGTGCAGTGAAAATATTTAACGGTGTTTTAAATATAAAATAAAAAGTTTTTTTTGACAAGATATAAAATAACAAGTTATTTAATAGAAACACAACATTGATGTTGATATTCTGAAAATAGTCGAGTTACCAAAATTTTATAATATCGATCTTCTTATATATGTATATAAAAATTTATTTATGCATATATAAACACATAAAATCTGCAACGGGTGCGGTGCAAACATTGAACGATGTTTTGCATATATAAAATAAAAGTAATTCAACATAAACACTATATTAATGTTTATATTTTGACAATATTAATGAGTTTTCACAATTTTATCATATCAACTTTCTTATATATTTATGTAAAAATCTGTTTCTCCAGGTAAAACGCATAAAATCTGCAACAGGTGAGGTGCAAACATTGAACGCTATTTTGCATATAAAATAAAAAGTTATTTAATAGGAACACTACATTGATGTTGATATTTTGAAAACAGTCATAAGTTTCTAAAATTTTATCATATCGATTTTCTCATATGCACATAAAAATTTATCTATGCAACACATAAAATCTGCACCGGGTGCGGTGCAAACATCGAACGATGTTTTGCATATAAAATAAAAAGTTATTTAATATAATCCCTATATTAATGTTTATATTTTGACAATATTAATGAGTTTCCACAGTTTTATCATATCAGCTTTCTCATATATTTACATAATATTTGCTTTTGCAGATAAAACGCATAAAATCTGCAACGGGTGCAATGCAAACATTGAACAGTGTTTTACATATAAAATAAAATTTTATTTAATAGAAACATTACATTAATTTTGATATTTTAAAAATAATCATGAGTTTTAGAAAAAATATTTTATTAACTTTCTTATATATGTATAAAAAAATTGTTTTCGCGTACATAAGAAAATAAAATCCACAACATATGCGATTCAAATATTTAATATATTTTTCTATATATAAAAAAAAATATTCAATAGAAAATTATATTAATGTTGATATTTTCATTTAATATCTTTAAACATTTGACAATATTAACAATGCAATTATTTTTATATGATTATTGCAATGTTATGTGACCTGTGCGGAAGCACGAGTCTATTACTAGTTTCCTAAAAAAAAAAGAGTTACTTTCATATTTTATAGTGACCAAATTAATTCCCACAGTTTGTTTAAATGACTAAAATTGATCTTCACTCTAAAATGTAACCAAGCCATACTAGTATAAAATAAACCAGATAGTATTTTTTTAAATAAAATGTTTATCTTAAAATAAATTGGGGAAGGAGAAATTATTATTAATACCGATGACATTAATGAACATTTTCCAACTTAGGTGCAATTTAGACCATATATTTTGAGGTTAAAAATTCAAGCTCACGTCTTAAACTTAAAATCTATTCATGTTGTTTTGATTCAATATAACATAAAAAAATTAAAATTATTCTAATTAATTAATTATATATAGCAGTATATATACCATAGAGTGGCCTAAACTACAGAACATTTTTCCTTTTAATAAAATGAAATTGATTTTGAGATCAGCTGAAGCAATAAGGCTCCAATTCATGCACATCCTTCAATCAAGCCTCTCATTTCTCTCCGCCATTTCTTCACACCATTTTCACTTTTACCAAGAAACACCAATCAACAAAATCAAAATCTTTCCCTGCATTAATCCTGTAATTCCTTGTTTCTTTTCTTTCTGATCACAATGCTAACAATTCATGGCACATTATGCATTGCTTCATGATCAAGCAATACCTTCACAAGATGTTACAATGGAAATGACTGGAATGATGATGAAGGCCTCATTGGTCTCTCACATTTTATTCTTGTCCATTTTTACCTTCACAAATTTGCTACTACTACCACAGATTCAATGTGCAGATAAAGATAAATCTTTAGCACCTTCTCTTTACACAGAAGAAATCTACAAAGAGATTGAAGGTCTTACTACCACTTTAACAAGAAACATCAAGGAAGATTTAGGTTTCTGCATAAAGGATGTGTATGTGTTATATATTCATAATTTAATTAATTAATTTGTTACATTTGTCTTAGACTCTTAGTTATTAATTAATTGACCATCTTTCAGGAATAAAGATTGGGAGGAAGCCTTTGATTTTAAGGGAAAGTTGGACTTTGTAGATGCTTGTGTTAAGCAAAAAGGTATATATTGGTAATACATTAGCCATTCTATTTTGTTTCATTTATATACTATTATTCTTCATGAGGCCTTACTTAAGAAAGTGTTAGAATAGCAATATCAATTCAAAATATAACATGTGAAAAACAAAAACAAAGAACACACGACATTTGATTACGAAGTTTGGCCGATTGTGCCTACATTTTCGACTGCAGTACCTTTCAATTATTCAAGTTTAGGGTTTACAAAATACAACTTGTGTTTAACTATTAGTTTAGAGCATGGTGCTTTCCTTGTTCTTAGTCATTACAATGCATTGCAGCCACAATTACCAGTGTACTATTGCACTTGAACAGGACTGTGAGGCTAACAAAAGCAAAAGGCATATTCTTGTTATGTCAAGAAATTGTAATTCTTAGTCTTAGGGTACTGAGTATTGTTTTTATTTTTATAGGGCTTCAGTTTTTTCCCTTTCTTTAAGCAAAGTATACTAATTCCTAAATACATTTTGATTTAATTTGACAGGTGATTTTAGAGACAGAATGTGCACCACTGCTGAAATAAGGTACTACTTTCAGAGTTTTTTCCTACAACAAGGCACATCTGCAAGTTATGTAAAACCTAACATAAATTGCAACTTGACTTCATGGGGTTCTGGTTGTGAACCCGGTTGGAGTTGTATTGCTGATGAGAGAATTGATCTCAGAAAGGATATAACAGACATTCCTTCAAGAATTGATGATTGTCAACCTTGTTGTGAAGGGTTTTTCTGTCCTCAAGGATTAACTTGCATGATAAGTAAGTATGTATCTTATGCATCTTATTATTTTATCTTGGTATAATGTTTTTAACTTTTGTTATTTTCTTCTGTTAATGAAGCATGTCCACTTGGTTCTTATTGTCCACTTGCAAAATTGAATCCAACAACTGGAGTATGCGATCCGTAAGTCCTAATGTTCCTTTGTATTTTTCTGAGTTGTTTTGTTAATGCTTAGCCATGCAACAATAACTAATTTGATGTATAAAAAATTTGAATTTGCAGTTATAGTTACCAAATTCCTGCAGGAGAAACAAATCATACTTGTGGTAGTGCTGATATTTGGTCTGGTGTTGTCAACAATAGTAATATCTTCTGTTCTCCAGGATCATATTGTCCTTCTCCGATGAGCAAAGTTTCTTGCGATAAAGGGTATTAAGGGTATTATTAACTCGCAAAAGATAATGTCCCTAAAAGAACTCCATTGTGATCATACTAACTAGTATCATGTTCTCCCATTCCAGATATTACTGCAGGATGGGTTCAACTCATCAAAATCGTAAGTTTTCATTTTTTTCTAAATAAATTTGAGATTAATTTTGATGCACTGTCAGTGTAACTGGCAGGATAAATTTTTACATGGTATTTTAGTTTCTTCAATATGAGTGTAGACATGAGAGCATAACTGGCAGGATAAATTTAGCAAGATTCATCAAACCATCTATTAGTAATTAGCAATATGGTTCAACTATCGTGTTCAGTTACATGCTCTACTTAGTTATTTGATGAAAACAATATCACATCAAAACCTTACTTTGTATTTTTTTCATTTTTGAAGCATGCTCCAGGTTGAGTAGCTGTAATCCAGCAACAGCAACCCAAAACATGCGTGCTTACGGCGCATTGATTATTGTAAGTTGATCCCAATCTAGCATTCATTTTTGCTTCATTTGTCAAACAACATTGAAAAATATTCAAGGTTTTATGCTCTATCAAGGTTTTTATTAGTAAAAATGTTTCGTACCATTTTTTCATCAAATTTGGTATTATTTCTCTCCTGTAGGTTGCTATGAGTACTCTTCTGATCTTCATTTATAACTGTTCTGATCAAGTGCTAGCTACTAGAGAAAGAAGAAAGGCTAAATCAAGAGAAGCTGCAGCAAAACACGTAAGAGAAACGGTACAGGCTCGCGAAAGATGGAAACAAGCAAGAGATTTGGCTAAAAAAGGTTCAGAGGGACTGCAAAAGCAGCTGTCTCGAACCTTTTCGCGCAAGAAATCTGTGAAACAAGGACCCCTATTTCCATTAACGCCTCCAGATCCACCAAGCAAAATTAAGGAGCCTAGCAATCTTAGTAAAATTATGAATTCCATTGAGGATGATGAACATGAAGGATTTGATTTTCAGATTGGTGACAAGAACATTAAAAAGCAAATGCCAAAGGGAAAAAAATTACACACTCATAGCCAAATTTTAAGGTATGCTTATGGTCAAATTGAGAAGGAGAAAGCTCAGCAAGAACAAAACAAGAACTTGACATTCTCAGGATTAATTTCAATGGCTGGTGAAGGTGAGGAAGTAAACACAAGACCTCCTATTGAGGTAGCTTTCAATAATCTAACCCTAACATTGAAGGGTAAAAACAAACATATACTGAGGTGTGTGAGTGGTAAAATCATGCCTGGTCGGGTTTCTGCTGTTATGGGACCCTCAGGAGCTGGAAAAACCACATTTCTTTCAGCTTTAGCAGGAAAAGCAAGAGGATGTACTATATCAGGATCAGTTCTAGTTAATGGAAAAAATGAATCCATTCACTCTTATAAGAAAATTACTGGTTTTGTGCCACAAGATGATATTGTACATGGAAACTTGACAGTAGAGGAAAATCTCCGTTTCAGCGCAAGATGCAGGTATCTGGTTTTCCTTGCAGAAGCTACTCTTTGAATCTGACTTCTATTTAATCTGTTATATGTACATGTTATTACATCTATAACAAAGTTAACAAAAACTGTAGCTATCTATACTAAGTTTATATATAGTGATTCATTAGAATGAATTGATATTAGCCCTAGTGAATCAGGATTAGAGATTTGTATCAATTGAGTTCAATTTTCTATCGAATCAAGATATGACTCGCATGTATCGTAAGATACTGATAACCATGAATCCATGATCTATATATAATTCATTGCAAATATCGATTTGCAGCTTAATAAGTTAGCAACCACATATATATAATTTGCAGTCATATATATTGTTTTTAATTTCTATCCTCATCTAATTGTTTACCACATTTAAACTTCTGTTTCTTAACACTGTAGGCTCCCTGCAGACATGTCGAAACCAGATAAGGTTCTGATTGTTGAAAGAGTGATTGAGGCCTTAGGACTACAACCAGTAAGGGATTCTCTAGTTGGGACAATAGAGAAGAGAGGCATATCCGGAGGGCAAAGAAAACGTGTAAATGTGGGACTAGAGATGGTGATGGAACCTTCGTTATTAATCTTAGATGAGCCTACAACTGGTTTGGACAGCGCATCTTCTAGTCTACTTCTTAAAGCGCTTCGTCGTGAAGCTCTTGAAGGTGTAAACATCTGTATGGTACTTCACCAACCAAGGTAATATGCTTTTTCCCCCACCTTCATTGTATTGATGAAACATTCTAAGCTATATTATATACCTTCATTATTTTGATTTTGTTCTGTTGCATTGCAGTTATACCTTGTTTAGAATGTTTGATGATATAGTATTTCTTGCAAAAGGTGGTCTTACAGCATATCATGGTCCAGTGAAAAAAGTAGAAGAATACTTTGCTGGCATTGGAATCCCTGTACCGGATCGTGTTAATCCTCCGGACCATTTCATTGATATTTTGGAAGGTTTAGAGAAACCAACTTCAGGTGTAACTATTGAAACACTTCCTGTTAGATGGATGCTTCATAACGGATATCCAGTACCACCAGATATGCTTCATTTGGCTGATAAAATCGCCGCTCCTTCACCCGCTACCACAAATGAAACTCTTACGTCAAAGGGTACTGAGGAAACTTCTGATGAATCCTTTTTTATAGAGTTTTGGGAGGATTTGAAGAATAATATTAGGATCCAAGGAGATCATATAGAAGTAATCTTCTCAAGAACAAAGGACTTATCTAACCGAAAGACTCCTAATGTAGCCCAACAATACAGATACTTCGTTGGCCGGTAAAAAATCCATTATTAGAATATATATAGACACACACAGTTAACAAGCCTATTAGATTGATTAGTTAATTCTTTTCAGGGTTAGTAAGCAGCTGCTTCGAGAAGCACAATTACAAGCAATCGACTATCTCCTTTTATTGGTGGCCGGTGCTATCTTAGGAACTCTTACCAAAGTAAATGATGAAACATTTGGGTCCCTTGGCTATACATACACAGTTATTTCTGTTTGTAAGTTTGAAATTCTATTTGAGTATCAGTGTGCTGATATCATTATACCAAACTTGTGTTACAAGTCTACCCGCAAATAAAAAAGGAAAATTTGTCTATTTAAACCTCATCCTTTAAGATTACAAGATCAAACTCTCACCGCTGAGCTGACACGTGATGAACAAAAGTTGCAACATTTAACAAATAACACTCAAATTTGAGACTTATTTTATGCATCGTTGGATAATGAAAGATTTTAATTAGTCTATCCTCTAAAATACATTGCATATGTGCAGCTCTACTTTGCAAGATTGCAGCACTTAGATCGTTTACTTCGGATAAGTTACAATACTGGAGGGAAAGTGCAGCTGGGATAAGCAGTCTAGCCCATTTTCTAGCAAAAGATACAATTGATCTTTTCAGTACAATCATCAAACCTGTAGTTTACCTCTCCATGTTCTATTTTTTAAGTAATCCAAGGTCAACCTTTGGAAGCAATTATATAGTTTTGGTTTGTTTGGTGTACTGTGTCACTGGTATGGCTTATGCATTAGCCATCTTCTTGCAGCCAAGTCCTGCTCAGCTGGTAATTATCATATCAATAAACTCACTCCATCTACATACACATTTTCTTACAAGCTATTACTTATAATAACTGCATTTTTTTTTTCTTTTTCTGTCTCTTGTAGTGGTCAGTGCTTCTTCCTGTTGTTATGACTCTCATTGCTAAACAGAATAGAGATACTATACTTATGAAGATCTTAGTACAATTGTGCTATCCTAAATGGGCTTTGGAGGCCTTTATCATTGCAAATGCTGAAAGGTATGTTTAGTTTTCCTTCTGCTGGAGTAATGAAAGAATGTATTCATGCATGTAAATCTGAAATCATATGCACGCACACATCAATTTATGTAAATCTACATTGTTTTCCTCACTTGTTATCTTTTACGCTTTTTGAAATCTAATAATTTGTTTGTGCTATAGGTCTGTTAGAATTGATCTATTTGAGTTTATCTACTGATATAAGTATTTGTGAGACTATCTAGAAGAGCTGATGGAAAAAGCTTATGACATATCCATGAGCTGTTATGAGTTTATTTCCGTAAACTCTCCATGATAGCAAATGAAAAAAGCTTAGCTTATATGGAAACTGTTTGACATTATTTTTTCTTTTATTATTGAAATAATTTATACACAAGTACTTAATTAAGATGTTTATTCAAACAAATACCTATGACTAAAAATTGAGGCCGTATTTTTTCTTCAAGATTGAAACACATCGTGTTGGATCATGAGCGGTGTCCAAACTCCAAACTCCAAAAGATTATCCACAATGGGCCAAGAGAAACCACGCAAGTGAGGTTGGAAACCACATCTTCACGCAATGGGTCCTCTTACGTATATGTTGTTCAACTTTCAATTTTTCAAGCCATGGGGGACTTTTAACTTACATTTGCCACAACAATCTCCCCCTCAAGTGTTAGTCCATTCCATTCAGCTGGTTATACTCCCCCTCAAGCGGAAGTTCTTTAGAAGAAAATAAGAGATGGTTTGATATATGACACGAATAAAACTAGGCTACTCATAACTTCTATATACTGAGATGATTTGATATATGACATGGAATGCACATAATTAAAAGTTCTTTAGAAGTTTACTGAATGCTATTAGTATCCAGTATGCATTTCTCATGTTTGAAAATTGATTTTAAGTTTTAATGTTTTCCATCTAAAAATTTCAATCTGATTCTTTTTTCCTAGGTACACTGGAGTATGGTTGATAACTCGTTGTAGTTCACTGATGAACAGTGGTTATGATCTCAATGAATGGCTCATTTGTCTACTTGTACTCATTTTGAATGGAATAATTGCCCGAATTGTAGCCTTCATTTGTTTGGTATTGTCACAAAAGAGGTGATTTGGGATGTATGATATCTTAGAATTCAGATCCTCTAATTGTTTCTAGCCTCTAAAGCCAAAGATCGGTTGATCTTTGACAGTAGAAGTGGGAGACATCTGAGACGATATAGGTTCGATAGTGTATAAACCATAGTTTATAAAATGTGAATGTGATGCTAGATTCAGTCAACTAAGTAGGATTAGGCCTATAGATGTGCTTTCCATTTTAGGTTTTCATGTAAAGTTGTTCAACTTTTGCTTACTTTGGTGTAACTTGTAAGTAAATTTTACATAGTAAAGATACAGTGCAGAGCTCTCTAAACATATTAAACACTTTCTTCCTATTAGGACAACTTTCCTTTTTCTACACTTTTGCAAAGTCCAAAACAAAACAGAAAACTGCTAGTGGAATCAAAGACAAATTATCATGGTTTCAGCTTGAGTTTTAAACTTGGATTTGTATTTGTTGCTATTAGTGTTGTTTTATCCAATAAAATGAAGTGTTTTCTCAACAAAATATATTTTTAAATTATAATCTAACTATGCAGTGGCATTTCAAAAATAATCACAAACATAAAAGGTAACTTTTACATAGAAAATTGTATATTTATTACTTTGATAAGTATTTGATTTATATTTTCTAAACAAAACTTCTTTTTATATAATCATTTAACAATGTCCTTAGATCATGGACTAGCATGATCATTCTGTTAACTAAGATTTGTTAAATTATGAGTAAAAACCTTGAGTAAATCACTATTTTAGATCCTAAAATTACAAGTGTTGACAATTTGGTGATACAAATTTACGAAATATCAAATTGTTCGAATTGTCCAACATAAGTCAAAATGTTTCATCTGTCAAGTAATTCTACTGGAGGTGCTAATGTGTCACATTTGACATTGTGACTTGTCAAAGTTGATGTCATAACACACGAAACATGTCATAGTAACAACACTTGTACATGTAAACAAGGTTACTCATTTACTTCATTATGCCACTACCAAATGCAAACAACCTATCTCATTTCCTTCTGTAAACAGAAAGGTTAGGAGTTTTTTCTGTCTATGATATCAATATTTTCATGTTTTAGTAATTTGCAAGGTTAATTCAGAATATATAATTTGCATTGTTTGAATGTATTCTGTGACTATGATTGAATTGAACAGATTTTCAGCGCGTTCTTACGTTCCAAGTATGGAGGTCCTGGTACACTCTTGGTTGATCCTTTCATTGACATTGCTGATATTGTAAACGAACGAGGATTTCCTGGAGGACTGCAAGCTGCACGTACTGCTATCAATTGCGCTCAAACTCATGTTGACAAGGACTGGAATGAATGGACAGGTGGCAATACCAACCAATAAAGCATCTCTTATTTAGTTCTCTAGCAACTTGGGTGCACTGGTGCCTATGTTGTTTGAGCGAAATGAGAAGTTTTGATATTTATGACTTATAGAAGAGTTAATTATTTGCTTATTCTGAGGATAAAGAGCTTGAAGCATTTAGCACATGTTTTCAACTGTTTTTTACATTCAAAATCTATTTTCAAACCCTGTTATGTGTTGTTTTAACCACTGTTAAAAATCGTACTAGACATCGAATGAGCCAGACATCCGATATCTGGTCAATGACTTTAAACTGTTAGAATTGGGGGTGAAACTGTGGCCGAACCACTCAGATAACTGAACCGCAGACAATGCCGGTGCACAGTTCAACCAAATTGAACTGTCCGGTTCGATTTTTAAACAATGGTTTCAACTTGACGTGGGCAAAAAAGAAAAGATATGATGATACTTATGTTCTACACCTACTTTTTTTTCCTTCTGAAAAAGATGAACTACTAGACACAGATCAGGCTTGGGTGAAACATGATTTAGTATTTCAGTACATGTGAAAATTTGTTTAATTGAGAATAAAAGATGGAATTCATTAATTTAAAAGTAGTCTATTTTAATCAAATGACAATATTTAATGTTATAATTTTTGTGTGCGTGTTCGTTAATTTCAGAAACATGCCAAAGGAAAAAATAATTCAAAAACGCTAGAAGGAGGGGTTGAACCTCCGACCTTGTGGTTAACAGCCACACGCTCTAACCAACTGAGCTATTCCAGCTACTTGTTTGATCCCCACAAATATTACTATTTAAATTATTTTTATTCTTCGGTTCCAACAATTATTTTTTGTATTGCAGCTACGTTGATAAGCTACGACCTTTTAGGTAACAACAACCAAACCTATTATAAACTATCAATGTCGTTCAACCAATTCATCCCACAAATACGATAAATCAAATTGACACGATTAAGTGATTTAAGTTTTGATACTCTTCTCAGTTGATCCCAATAAGATTTTAATGATGAACCTTTAAAATGAAGTATATCAATGCTCAACCAATATGGTGGAAGAAGGTAAATAGGCAATCTCTAAACAAAATTGACACAATCAAAAAAGAATCTTAAGGGTGATCATTTCAAACCATGTTGACTTTAATAATTTAATAATAATTACAAGAAATGAAACATCGCTTTCAGCCAAGAAGCATAAATTAGTCTAATAATTTAATAATAATCATCTCTGCAAGTTTCATGTCTACAAGAATGAAAATCATAAAATCCAACTTCAAGTGGCTAATGGGAATCTTTCTTTCACTCCGCAGCCTTTGACAGAATTTGAAAAGTTCTGATGTTAAAAGATTATTATTATCATTGGCACTGCTGGCTCCTGCTGAGAACCAATACATAGCTTGTATCAGTAAAACTACATTGGACAAGAAAATATAACCAAATGGTCATGAACAGTGATAGAGGACTAGTTCAAAACCTTTCTTTCTTGAGGTTTTGATTGCTATATGATTTTGATACCGATAAATGGAAGAACAGTGACAAGAGTCCGTATATTGAAGGTGTTCTGCCACAAATCCAAAACATAACCATTAACTGGGCTACGAATGAATTAACCTACATACTCCTCCTGAACTTGGCCATCTGTAGAATTAGAAAAAGCATAGCAAGGTTTAACAAGTACATACAAATCCATGTGTTCTTTTCCCAACACATTAAATCTCAAAGAAAAGAAGTGATTCATTAAACAAATGATTCCTAAAGGGAAAACAATTGATATGCAATGAAGGAGTTGACTTTAGTAGGCGGCCTGTTTGGGAAGTAGAATTAGCATCTAGGAAATTATTCCCATCAAGATATCAACAAATTGCCACGTAGAAAGAAAACTCAACCACAAAGGGGATGGTGTGGTGTATTTATAGGATTCAATGAAAACATATATGTAGCACTATGGAGGCAATGCAGAGCATCAAGTAGGCGTGTTTCTAAGGACGGAACAAAACCTAAAGATTCCATTCTGTGTTTGGTGGATTTGAACTTGATTATAATAGGACATGAGCTTAATAAGAAATATATTTTGGTTCCACTAAAAAGATTGGAATTAAGAATCAAACAATACTCCATTCTATTCTTCATCGTTATATTCTATTTGTGCACTAAATACTACCTTCATCTCATTGATTTTTAGTGTTAAAATACTTAATAGATGATACCCTTAATTAGGTTGAACGGGTTCCAACAATTTGTCTGTCACGAGAACATTATCTTTTAAGAAAAGGTGAAAATAATAACGTTATGTAGTTTCAGAATGCATCACATGTTCACATTTTTTTGAGCTTTACTAAGAACACTAATCTCTCCTATTTTAGATAATTTGCAAGATTGAGGTACACGACAAATAGCTAATATAAAGCCAAATGAAATTCCATATACACAAAAACAGAAAACTGTGCCTACCCTTAGAACATGACTGATCTGGAATGACGCAAATTTATCCTTGAGTTCTTTGGCCACCTTATACAATGTAAACAAGTTCTCGTTCTTGACCTTCCATGAACCATCAATCTGTTTCATGCAGCAGCATTGGAAAATTGAAGTGAGACAAACAGTAAATAATAGTGACCGTATGCTAGAAATGAGAATGAAGTGGATTGGAATAATTTGACTCCGTTCTATCATTTGTTATAACTGATTGTAGTGATAATATTCTATTTTGGATTTTCCTATTCCAACTTAGAATAGGAACAACTTATTAGGGTGTTTGGATTTATTAGATCTGTTTATAAGCCTTCAACGTAGTTATGTAAACTTTTGAGATTCTTTCGTTATTTTATGATATGTAGTAGATTTTTGGATCAGAGGACTATGCCCTAGATAAGTACTACAGGCTTTTCAGGGAGAAGTATCCCACAGCGACAAACAATTGAATTATTCTACATCAGAAATAAGGCTAGAGACCAAAAGGTACCTAGATGAAATCAGAAGTTTTTCCCGTACTTAGTTGACCTTTTCAAGGGTAACTTGATTTACACTAAATTACTTTCCCCCGATGTGACGTATAAAATACCTGACTATGAATCAAAGTGGTTTGTTTGTTCCGTATAAAATATCTGTGGTTTGTTCCGTTATTGTGTCCCCTTGGCCCTATGGCACAACAACCAAGCCTTATCCCACTAAGTGGGGTCGGCTATTTAGTCTATTCATTCAAAGTGTATTCATGGGACAGTGCCACTATGCTTAAGTTTTTATGATAACTTAATACAGCAGAAGACGAATTTGATATTCTTAGTCTAGTTGATTCCACAAGATGACGACATCATTAAAGTAAAGAATGTCACAACCAACCGGATGTTTTTCTTAATACACTTGCGATTTTAACTTGGGGTTATCAAAACCAGTGAGTGAGTATACCATGTTTACAACATACTTAATTTTTAAAGGCTGAAAGACTGATGGGTTGACGGTAAAGGTTAGGCTATGTTAATTGCTTCGGGGAGCGAAGTTTTTCCACATTTTGGTTACAAAGGAAGTTGTAAAACAAGGTGAGGGGATGAAGAAAGTTGGCTCGTGCCTCAAAGTGAGTATGAAGACTCAATGCGAGCTTTGTACACAGAATTTAATGGAGCAAAGTGTTCTATTATGTTTTCCTCAATTCCACTCTTAATAAATCCAATGTTTACTTCTTTTTCAAAGGCATTTCTAAATCTATTTTATTTAAAATTATAAAATCTACTAATAGCACATTTTGTCTGATAACCCACTCGGGTTGGCCTGGTGGTGTTGACTTGGGACCTGGGAGTGTGCTCCTCCTCGAGGTCTCAAGTTCGATTCTTCCTAGCGCCAATTTAGGTGGGCTAATTTAGCTTCTTCAAAAAAACACATTTTGTCTGATCTAACTCATCTACCAAATGCTACCATTGGAAATGAAACCTAACATTTAGTGCTTCCAAAGGATGCTAGATCCCATAAGGCCATTGGCAAAGAGGCAACATCTATGAACATAAATTTTGAATATTCTCTCAAAATTAATCGAGTTTATCACGGTACAGTTTATAACTCTATATTTTATACACATGTTTAATCCAAAAATAAGGAAAAGATTACAGCACATAAGATGCAAAAACTAAAGAAACAATGAAAATGTTCTGTAATAAAATGTATAAACATTTAGTCATGTTAGCATAAACTTAAAATAGAAAAGAATATAAATGGCAAACCTGCATGCACACAAGTTTAGAGTCCCCTTGTATACAGATATTGGTGAATCCTTTTTTAAGAGCATATCTCATTCCCAATATCATTGCACGATATTCAGCAACATTGTTTGTTGCTATACCCACACCTTCACGAACCCTATAAATCTTTAAAGTAATAATAGTTAAAGTGATCAGATCAATAATTGTATGGAAATTAAGCATATTCACGGGAACATCAGATGTGTACCAAATTCCCATCTTTGGATCGCAGAATAGCCCCAGCACCAGCTTTTCCAGGATTTCCTTTTGAAGCACCATCGAACTCAACAATACAAGTCTTCTGTGCAAGGATATATGACTATGAATAAGTATATAAATCATAAAGAATTAATCAAAAGATCTCATTCAAAACTCTATGGAATACAAAATCAACAATAGTAACTAAAGAGCCTCCAGTGAATACCCGATAATCATTGAGTCTGCAATTAAAATAACGGGTAGGAAATAATGTAACTAGCCCTGATTGCATCAAGTATCTTAGGATAAAATGCAGGGAACCCTTCAACCTTTAACCACAACTTAGTTGCACAAAAAATCCTGCGGTCCAAAACTTGACTAGTTCAGGAGACCAGTGGCTATGTTTTCAACCCCATGGTGGTTTTCAATTTTCTCAAAAAGCATTGCTACACAGTAAGATTTTTTCGTACGCTCCATCACAAATTGTCTTGGTTGAGTTTAAGTGAACAAATTCTAATTTAAAGTAAAGAATGTTACATTCCAGTGAAGGGAGTTGGACACTTAAATGCATTTCAGTAAATACTTTTCAAGGTGCAAAGAGACTCAGACAGTACCCCAAGTAACCAACATCCTATATTGGAAGATCTCATAAAATGTGACTTTTCAGTCAAAAAGGAAAGAAACATAATGCAATTGGCCCTGACTATGAGACAATAGTTTACAGATCAAAATATCCATGGTTACATAATAGCACGTGCATGTGGAGAAGATGCACCAACGATTGTCGTAGAAATAGGGGAACCCGGAGTAAACATCATTTTGCATATATGAGCATCAGTATAGTTTTCTGCTTACATTTGCAAGTGAAGATGCTTCGCCCACAGCAGCACGATCTAACTTGACTTGCTTTCTCAAGGGATCTTCAGAGATAGATGTCAAACCAGTTGCTTTCGGCTAAGCAATTAAAAAAAATGTAAATGTTAAAACATTTACTCACAAAAAAAGTCTGGATAGTGCACACAGTTATGAAGAATCAACACATTAAGAAAAAAACCCAACTGTGACCCTAATCACAAGGCAATACCACCAACCATCGTGTCAAGGACCTTCGGCATGTTTGATTAGAGAAAATGGTTTCATTTTCTGTTTTCATTAATAATTAGAAAAGTACCGCCTAATTTTCACTTTATTTCCTATTTTCAAATATTGGTATTTGTATTTGAAACACTGTAAACCATTTTTTTTTTCTTTTGCTGTTTCTGGAAACAGTGAAGTGATAGTTAGGTGGTAACTTGTAACTGTTAGTAAAATCAAGAAAGATTCTCTCAAACCAAATAAGTCCTTAATAACTTACATCAACAACATTTTGTCATGTCTCGACTAATATTAGACTCAATGGAGGTTTCTTGCTGAAAATGTGTGTGTATACTTTTCTCAATATGAAAATGATGACAAATTGATAATTGCAGATACATAACCATGGACCTCTGCCTTCTTGATAAGCATGTTATAAATTCAAATGATACTAAACTTACCACATTATCTTGTTCAAGCACTCCAATTAGAGCTCTCTTTTTAGATGTATCTGCATTGGATGTGGTCCCTTTGGTAGAAGAAGGATCCTGAGACGCATAATAAATTTTCTGATTTCTTCATAAACAAACCTAAAACCGCATTAAAGGTGTCTAGGGAGAAATCATAAGCCAATGGAACAGAAATGTGGCAGCTATAATATAGAATACAATCTTTAAAAGTTATTTTAACACAACAATATTCTAATCCTCTTGAGAAGGTGTATGGTGTAACCATGAAATAGGTGTTACACAATTGTAAATTTGTAATTAAGAAGGAACTGAACCTAGCTATTGATAATTGAAAATGATTGGCACATTTTAAGGGATACTATACATTTTGTCATGCAAGAATATCAAAACAAAGGAGGAATTGTAATTACTCCCATCAAATCACCAATGGCCTACCGGTTTCAATGTGATTTAAGTTATCTAAGAGCACATTTTGCCACTAATTCAAAATACTCCTCTTTGAATGTCTTCAACTCACAGTTAAGGATACAAATATGAATCAAGGATACAGGGTTATTTTAAACAAGAAAAAAATAGAATGTTTAGAAGTTTTTACAACAACCAAGTCTTATCCCACTAAGTAAGGTCGGCTACATGGATCAAATTACGCCATAAAGAAAGGAAAATGAAACACATTGAAATTGGTATTTACTTACCTGGAAAGGACAAGGAACAAGGATGCCAAACAAATCCTCTTTAAAACCAGAGGCTCTAATTGTGTATAAAGCATTCGTTAGTCCATGCGAGAGAAGATACTCCTTCGTTTCGTTGGACATGGAATATCCCTTGTAAACACTAACAGGAGGATCACATACAGAAGATCCAACTTGAGCCTGAGAATGAGTGAGAGTATTATAAATTCCAACAACATCCCCTTTCCTCACAACATAAAAAGCATTATTTTCATTTTCTTCCTGATCCATCGTCGTTTCAGCTTGCATTTTTTGTAGTTTTTTTTCTAGTGGAGTAAACAAGAATTGAGAACTAAAAGAAGAATGATGTGATTTGAAGGTGTAAGGAGGAGTTGTAATTGTTCTTCGGAGTATGGTAGGGAGGTGGGTGAAGAAAGCAGCAGATTTTGGTGGGAAATTTCTACAAGAACGGAGGAGGACTGCAGCGGCGGCGAGAGAACTAATGAACGGAAAACGGGGCTCCCAGCCAGCATTCTACTGGTAACAATTTGCAAAATTTGAAAATTTATGAGTTTTCTGAGTGGACTACATTGCAAAAGATTTAAAATTCTCGCAAACTCACACATACAAAATGGGAAGTTTTTGAGTTAGAACTTAGAACCGAACCCCAATCATAACATTCGGCTTAAAAAAATCGATATTTTTATAAGTTGAATTAGGACTTACACATTGTACATGTAAGTAACACACTACACACCCTGGTAGAAGTAGAAGAGAAGAAAATAAAGAAAAATGCAATATATGAAACCAGCACTTGGTAACGGGCGCTACACATCAAACACCTTAAACCCTAACCCCTTCATCTTCTTCCTCACTTCACCATTTCTCACACTCCAAACTTTTCGCTCTCAATCAACCATTTCCTGCTTCTCTTCCTCAATGGCGTTCTCTTCAGCTCCTGATCCATCTCTCGAGAAGCAATTCGGCGAATTCAGAACTCACCTCGAACAATCTGGAACCTTACGCGACCGAATTCGAACCGTTGTTTCCGAAATTGAATCCACCACTAGGCTTATGTACGCTAGCATTCTTCTTGTTCATCATTCTCGCCCTACTCTAGGTAAACAATTCCCTCTCGTTCTATTTCGTTAAACCCTAATTTAACTAATTACGTTTCTTTGCTTAGTGTTGATAATCAATTTCATTCCTGTTCAATGTATTGCTTATTGATTCAAGGGGAAAAATGTATTTTCTAGAAATATCTTTTTTGAAAAAATATGTTATTTTATTAGGTTAAATTTCTAACAATTAATATCTAAGTTGCTGAATATCAAAATTACTCTTAGAAATATAATGTAAAAATCTCATCTTTTTTAATCCATAACAAGCGAGCCATAAGTATATGTTTTCATGTTTTTTTCTCATTATTCGGTGTTAATGTGATTTTTGACATTTGGTTAGAGCTTTTAGAGAAGGCCAAGTCTCAGATTGTTGTGCTAAAAGAGAAGTACAAACAACTTGCTGATATTCTCGGAGAATGTCCTGGTCAATACTATAGGTAATTAAGGTTTCCGATGAATTTCTGTATATTCTGTCTTTTCTTTATGTGGTCTGTAACTTACCTCTGGTTCTACACAATGTAGGTATCATGGTGATTGGAAGAGTGAGACACAAACTGCTGTTTCTATGCTAACTTTTGCGCACTGGCTTGAAACGGGAAAACTTCTCGAACACAAAGAAGTTGAGGAAAAGCTTGGGTGTACGTCTTAATAACTCTTAATAATTAAATACTCTCCTGTGTTACTTACTCACATGTTGATTGTTTTATAAATTTATATTATTTGGGTGTGTACCTTGTATGCATGCATATGTCAATGTTGTTACTAATTACTATTATTAATTGAATACATTATGAAGTCCTAAGATTCTAAGCCGTAGGGGACTGTGGACTCAATCTTATAATCTGCTAAAATAAGTTTATGCATTTCATTATGACTAAGGTTCATCGTTTAGACAACGTGTTGAAGCACCTAAAATGTACAAATTGTAATATAAAACCTTCCTACAAGGGAAAATAGAAAACAAAAGAACCTCATGCAGGAAGAAAATATTAGCTGTACAGATTTCACATGGTTGTTATGAAGAACACTGTACGCATGGATGGGTTTTAGTTTATAACTTGTACATTAATCAACATTTTTCTTTAAGCGTCAAGAATGTCTTGCAGAATCTGCTAATAATTTCAAATTGCAACTGGTCTAACATTTGGGGATTTAGATCTTCCAAATGTGATGTGCGGGTTGCCCTTTATTTCAGTCTGGAGTAGTAAGATCAAGGGAGTTGCTTCTTATGTCAATTAATTGGGTTCTTGTAAGCTTAAAAATATTAACCATTAATTTTTTGCATCAGTGTTTATCAACTAAATAATTTATTGTGAAGAATGCTTATTACATGTTAGAAGATTCAAATGCAATAATTGATTTGAGATTATGTCAACTGATATAATTATGAATTCATTGTTTACATTTAAGAGTTTGACCACATTTATAGTTGTATTAGCGTGAAATGCCGGTGCTTGAACATCTAACCGGGAGAACTATGTTTTAGAACTTCATTAGCATGAAGTATTGGTGTTTATACATCTAACTGGGAGAACTGTGTTTTGGAACTTCTCTTGGACAATTAAATCTTCCAACCTTTTTGGACATTTCTATCCATTCTAAAAAGAAGGGGGATTGGGGACAATAAACTGTTGTGCTTATCATTTCAATAAACTTTGAAGTTAATAGTTAATGTTGGTTTATTTGTTTATCTTCTATATCCTCAGAACCCATTCATGTCCGTAGTGATTATGAATAAGTTGCATCTAATTTTGAACTCTGTTTTTATCTTTTCTTTTTGCTGGCCATAATTTTAATTTTTACTTCATGCCTGTTCCTAGCATTATGAGATTTGTAAGTTCTCTATGTATATTGTTAACTATTTTGCAGTGAATGGTCCAGAGTTCAATCTAGATGTTGAAGACTACCTAGTTGGTGAGTGTTCTAAGTGTATTTGCATTAGTTGTTTTTTTGTTTGAATGGAATGCATTGGTTATTTGCTGCTGAGTAATAGACATTACTTGAGAAATTGAGATGAATACAATCCTCTTTTTGCACTTTATTTTTTTTAGGCTAGCTTTTTTGAGTAAATTAGTGAATCAGGACCAATTTAAATATGATTATCATCAAAAAAATGGGTGTAGCAGTTAGAGTCAGCAGGTCTTTCAGGGTAAATGAGCAAGACAATCAAATGATATGGCTGGCATATTTAGAGTGTTTGTTGTTCAGAAATCTTGATTGTTAATCTCTTTTTACTGACTGACATCTTCACCATTTGATTTAGAACAATAGCTGTAGTTTTTGTCTGGCTGATTGCATAGTCAATTAAGATTTCCCAGTAAGAGTCTGAGTTGAATATGATTATCATCTAGAAATGAGTGTAACAGATAGAGTCTGAATGTCTTTCAGGGTAAAGAACCAAGATAATCAAATGATATGGTTGACATATTTATTTAGAGAGTATGTTCAGAATTCTTGATTTTTAGCTTTTTATCATTGACATCAACATTTGATTTAGGCGTCTAGCTCTAGCTTTTTTGAATCAAGGATGATTGCATAGTCAATTCAAATTTTACAGGTTTGCAACTTATTCTGATATTGATTGATTTTTGTTATGCAGGTGTTTGTTTTATGTCCAATGAATTGGTAAGAACTCTTTTTCTCTTAACTTTTAAGCATCAACCTGTAAAAAAAAAGTAGGAGATATTTAACGCAATGTTTATAACTATTTTGGCAAGAGAAATATTGACTATAGAGAGACAGGCATGCGTGGACACAACAAATTATAAAACCATGTTATCTTAAAGGAAAAGACATCATAAGAGTTACACCTATTTTGTAATTTGCAGCCAAGGTATGTGGTTAATCAAGTAACAGCTGGGGACTATGATTGTCCAAGGAATGTCTTAAAGTTTTTAACAGAACTTCATGCCGCATTCCGAATGCTCAATCTACGAAATGATTTGCTGCGGAGGAAGTTTGATGGTACGTTACTGCTTGTACCTTGTCCAACATTTTTTCTCCTTGCTGTCCCTGTGTTACTATCATTGTGGAAAATATATTTCACTTCTTAAGAGAGATTGGTCTATTAACTGTGACAATAACATCATATACTTGCTTTCTAGAAAAACATATGTAGCAACTGAGCATTCCTCGTGTCTACCTAGTAATCTAGTAAATCTTTGTTGTATGTTCTGCTATCTGTTTAGTTGGCATCTTTCGACTATTTGGATAACATCTTTTCACTGTTGGCAGGCATGAAGTATGACCTAAGAAAAGTAGAAGAAGTTTACTACGATGTTAAGATTAGGGGTTTGACACCCAATGGTGAGTCAGTTGCAGATCAAGGAATCAAAGGGCAATCTTAGAGTATGTCAGACTAGATAGACTTGGCTTTTTGTTGGCTCAGATATAAGCTTATGCATCTACAGTTATTTCTAATTGTTGATGAAAGGAAGTAAAGGCTTATCACTGTCTTATACTATTCTGTCAATATCCTTTTTCAAAGCCTTTGTGAGGACTTAGAACTCTGTATTTCTCTTTCTTTAGATGTAAAATACAGTACATTGAAGTTTATTGATGCTTGCGGGTTTTTTTTTTTAATTCAATACATGCTAGTAAGT
>Ga0228711_1001690_pt1 | contig 32983 bp, 22 predicted proteins | sample MedpolnodulmetaG_2_FD_177996 | JGI IMG/M metagenome (GOLD analysis project Ga0228711, IMG submission 177996) | Root nodule microbial communities from Medicago polymorpha collected in Santa Monica, California, United States - brown nodules | ecosystem: Host-associated > Plants > Roots > Nodule... | reverse complement strand
CACTTCTTTTATAGTTAAACTCTCCATTTTTTATTTGATAGTTTTTCATCTTTTACTCCATATTTGTTTTTCTTAAATATATTTTAACATAATAAAACGAATAAATGAAGAGACCCTTTCTTTACAAGTGTTGAGCCAATAAAAATAAAAGGTGTTATTTTAAGGCTTAATTATATAAATGGTCCTTCAACTTATTTGTTATTTTTAATTTGATCCCTTAACTTTAAAATTTTCATTTTTGGTCCTTCAAATATGCTCCGTCAGTCAGTTTGATCCATGTCAGTTAATTTTAACCCCAAATATCTTAGGTGAACCAACCTTGTAGGTGGTTCACCGTAGACCTTATTAATTTTTTAATTTCAACCTTATGATTTTTTTTTCAAAAAAGGAACGGCTAGATTATTTAGGTATATCGTATGTTACAATGAACCATCAACGCGTAATTTTTTCTCCTTTTCTTCCTCTTTTACCATTTACCGAAAGTGACTAGAGACTATTGAGAAAAAAAAAGAGAGAAATAAAGGGAGGGAGTGAGGAGAGAGAAAAAGTGATATGGTGTGAGGAAATAGGGAAATATGAAGGGGTATTTATAGGTGGAAATGGTAGTATAGGTTATAACTACAATAAATGTGGTCAAAAAAACGTGTAAACTTGGTAAAAAAACGTGTAGACTGAAGGTTGAAAAGGTGACCACTGTCCACAAAAACGTGTGTTCTTGAGGACAAACCACCGGCCAACTTGTGTGAGTTAACTCGCGCACAGGCCATTGGTACGTGACTTAAGTCACGCAGAACTTATAAGGTGTGTAAGTTAACTCATGCAAGAGTATAACTGTAAATTATGCTGGGCGCGAGCAAAATGTGTTGGGAGAAGAGCATAAATCAATAAGTTTTGTTATCCTTTACCCAATCTCTCGATTTTCCTAAATCAATAAGTAAATATATGATATGTGGCCTAGTAGATCACACAATATTAAATTAATTTTTTAAGGGAATAATCTACTTCACTAACTTGTTATTTGACTTCTCAAATGTTGTCTATGTGCTGCACTATTACATGAGTTGGAGCATCCAAAAAAATCTCTCTATTTTTCTTTAGTCCCACATTTTTTACAATTGAACTTATGGTCTCTCCATTTTATAATTTTATAAATATAGTGTTGGTGGCGAGATATGATGAGGAGGCAGGGAGGTTGGAAGTTGGGGGCCGGAGTGTTTCTTCTTGGTGGAGGGAGATATCGAAGATTAGGGATGAGGTCGTTGGAGATGACGAGGGCTGGTTTGGTGAGGGGGTGTCAAAAGTTGTAGGTGATGGAAAGAGCACTTTATTTTGGTTTGATAACTGGTTAGGAGATGTCCCTTTGTGTAGGAGGTTTGGTCGTTTGTTTGACTTAGCGACAAATAAGTTAATTTCAGTGGCGGACATGTGTGAGTTAGGTTGGGAGGAGGGGGAGAGGCGTGGAGTTGGAGAAGAAGACTGTGGACGTGGGAAGAGGAGATGTTAGAGGAGTGTAGGCAATTACTTGATGGTGTTATTGTGTGGGATAATATTCTTGACAGGTGGCAGTGGGATCCAGATATTCATGATGGTTACACTGTCTGAGGTGCCTATCAGATTCTGACAACTCAGGTCCCTTCCACAGTTGATGCAACAAGAGACCTTGTGTGTCATAAGCAGGTTCCCTTGAAGGTGTCCATTGTCGCTTGACGTCTGCTGAAAGACAGGTTACCGACCAGAATTAATCTCCAAAGGCGCGACATTATTCAGGCCTATGGGGATAGGTGTGTCAGGGTGCGGCTATGAGGAGTCTGCATCCCATCTATTTCTCCATTGCGAAGTGTTCGGGTCGTTATGGCAATATATCAGGTCTTAGATTGGTGTGTCTGGTGTAAACCCTCTAAATATTAGTGACCATTCCTTTTAATTTTCTCATTATACAGGTCATACAAAGGCACACCGATCGTTTCTCCAATTACTTTGACTACTTTGTGTTTGGCTGCTCTGGAGTGAACGAAATAACAGAATATTCAACAACATAGAAACTCCTATTTTACAGCTCTTAAATAAAGTTAAATTTCATTCTTTTTGGTTGCTTAAAGCTAATAATACCACGTTTGTGTACGGCTCTCAGAGATGGTGGTCGGACCCTTTATTGTGTTTGGGTCTTGACTGACCTTTTTATCTTGTGTATATACTTTGTATGACGGCTTGTTTTTTGGGGTGGTCTCTTTGGTACAACTTATATTAGGGGAGCTCTCATCACCATTGTCAATATATCCCATTTTAATTTCTTAAAAAAAAAAAATTTATAAAAATATAGATGCGTCCCCTAAGAAAAAATGCATAAGTCGAAAAGTTTTAAGTATTTGTTATTTCATAAATAAAAAAGTTGACTGGGTATATTTTTACTAATATATCGGTTTGAGTAATGAATAGACAAGTTACCAGATGGTGTGGAAATGCATATGTCAATTAACTCAGGTTATTTTATTTTGGGTCTTAACGAGTGCCCCCAAAGCATTCTTTAAGTATTCTAACTTAAGTAATTATTTCCCTTTTATTTTTCATATAAGCAAACTAAGTATTCTTTGAAAAAGTTTAATTTTAATATACACTACCAATGCAAAATGTTTTACACGCCAGATAATCACAATCATTTATATTTATACGTGTAACTTAATATAATTAAATTCAAACATTTTTAATGACTACAAAATTGATTGACAATGTATAAAAAGTTTTATACTAACAGTCTATGTGAATTTAATCTTTAAGAAAAATTCAAAATAGAAAATGTAAAACTCCAAAAAGAAACTTATTATCCAAAAAAATATATTATTTATGGAAATCTCACGTATACTAAGAACCTTTTTAATTTGCTCTGGATAACCACCATATAAAACATGTCAATGAAAATAGATATATACAAGATGGGAGATATGGGATGCGAAGGCACTTATCTTGCGACTAAAGCAAAAGATAATGGGTTGTTGTCAATACACAAAACATTAATCCAGAAAACAAGAACAATTAAAATGGTGGCTTTATACATACAGTCCTAACTATGTTCGCAAGTAGCACTTTTGTGTGCTCTTGATCCTATATCAAGCAACCATTTACGTAATAATACTTTGTCTTTTCTTTATCTACCTTTCAATCAGTTATCAACCCATGCATGTTTTTCTTTACCTCACAAACTTATAATATTAATTATTTCAAGTTTCAACCAAATATCTAACACACGCCCACTTCCGTCAAACACATAGACCAACTCAAGTTGACATGAATGGTGATGGGCTCTCGACCCTATATAATATTGTGGGAAGGATTTCAATTTAAGATAGTAACTGTATGATTCAGTTTTTGATAGGTTCAACCTTCTTTTTTACAAACATTTGAAAATAAATTAACGTCTACATTTTATCGTTTAATATATTAGATTTGTATTGGATCGAATCTAATATGATAATATGAACCGAACAAACACCGTAATAAAATGGGAAAGAAAAACAACACCTCATAAAGATGATGAATAAAACAAAGTTGTACTAAGACTACGTAATCACAAAAGAAAAAGCTAAATATACGTTAAAATCACTGATTCAAATAAAGGGGAAGGAGAAAAGCAATGTATAAAGACGGGTCAAAAATAGAGGGGTGATTTTAGTGAATGAAGGAGAAAAAACTAAGTCGTAAAATGGGATGATGACTCACAATAAAGAGATGACTAAATATATAAAAATAAGATCAATTTTCACTCGAAATGATATTTATATATTCTTTTCCTACAAGTCCATAAATCTTGCATCCAATCCATTCCCACATGTTTCAATTGTTCAATAGACACATGCATGTTTTCCTTAATACTAGACAAACTCCGTCTTTCTTCACATATGAACAAAAACCTTTATTTATTTATTTTAGTTTTACAAATCAAAATCCTATCTATAAATATTTGTTCACTTCGTTCGCAATGTCTTCACCACATCACTACCCCATTTCTTCTTCAAGGCCTTGAATACGTGTCTTAGTTTATTTCTTTAACTTCATTAGAAAAAAAATCCATTTGAATTAACATACTAGAATAGAATGGAGCAAGTAAGACAAACAAATCTCACTTTTGTACTTATCTATGTTAATGTTATAACACTCTTTATGATCTTCACATTTAAATTAGCCAATGGTATTGAGGAAACTTTAAATATTGTGAGTTTTGGGGCCAATCCCAATGGTGAAACTGATTCAACAAATGCAATCCTTACTGCATGGACCAGTGCATGTAGCTCAACAACACCAACTACTATTTACGTGCCAATAGGAAGATTCTTAGTTGGGGGTAGTGTAGTGTTTAAGGGGAGGTGCAATAACAAGGGCATTGCAGTACGTATTGATGGTACACTAGTTGCAACATCCAACTATGGTGTTATTGGAAATGAGGGAAGTTGGTTGCTTTTTGATGATGTTGATGGAGTTTCAATTCTTGGTGGTGTCCTTGATGGTCAAGGCACAAGTTTATGGGATTGTAAAAGATCCGGCAAGAGTTGCCCAACCGGTGCTACGGTATAGATTATATTCTTGAAAATTTGCTAACTTTCTGTTTTATTATCAACGGTAACATTTTGGTAATTAGTCGTTACAAACCTTAAAAATCAATATTACATTGGTTCGAGTAGAACTTGATTCAAACTTCTTAAGAAGTATCTTGTGTTCGAACCTTGTGGATGAAAAAATATTTGAAAGAGGAGATTCCACTACAAATCATAAGTATTTTTTCGATATAAACTAATCATAACAAAGATGGTGGATACTCCACACAAATAATATGGTGAAAAAACATCCCTCCAAACCATGTTATTAACTCCTAGTTAAGTTTTGTGGTTTTTTCTTTTAGAAAGATTTTTGTGTGCAATTGTAGTCCATTGACTACATGCAATTAACTACACATGTGATTCGTTCAATCAACTTACTACGGTCGCAATTTTAAAATCATATTTTAGATTTAAAAATATTGGAATCTACATTGAAATCCAAACATTCAGTCCTGATCGAACAATCATAAATTTGATTGACTCCAATTACTTATACGATTCTAACTATATACAATCCAACTTATAGTAATACAATCTTCTAAGTATAACAATTCTTTATGACACTTATTTGGTGAAACCTAGTAGCTCTATGAACTCATAGTATTGTTGATGTCAATTTTCTTTATCTTAAAACTTACTTCAATAAACTATTTGTTGATGCCAATTTTGTTGTATACAATTACAGAACTTAAGATTTGCCAATTCCAACAACATTGTTATCAATGGTGTAACGTCCTTGAATAGCCAAATGTTCCACATAGTGATAGACAGATGCAATAATGTCAAAGTACAAGGGGTTAAGATAACAGCAGCAGGAAATAGTCCTAACACTGATGGTATTCATGTTCAACTCTCATCAAGTGTCACCATCCTCAACTCCAACATAGCAACCGGTGATGATTGCATCTCGATTGGGTCTGGAACAACAAATTTGTGGATAGAGAACATAGCATGTGGACCAGGTCATGGAATAAGGTAATAATCTTTGGAGGCTGCTTTTCTTAATCCACATGTATTTTGAGAAGAATAATCCAAGAAAAACACTTTTTTTGTCTTCCCAGATGATAAAACTTGTGTTTTTTATTGTATTTTTTTTCCTATTCGATCAAAAGTGTATTATATATAATATTACTCCTTACATAATATCAAAAGTGGATTCATTGTTTTAACATTGGTTCAATGTTGTTGTGCAGTATTGGAAGTTTGGCTAAGGAATTTCAAGAGCTTGGTGTTGAAAATGTGACGGTTAAAACAATGAAATTTATTGGAACAGAAAATGGTGTAAGAATTAAGTCTTGGGGGAGACCTAGCAATGGCTTCGCAAGAAACATCCTTTTTCAACATGCTACCATGGTTGATGTTCAAAATCCTATTGTGATTGACCAAAATTATTGCCCTAATCAAAAGGATTGTCCCGGTCAGGTGAGATCTTTGAAGGAAAATTCATATTCAAGTACTCAAACTATATGAGAAATGTTAATATACTTTATTATAAGTATACCTTTTAGAGTTTAAAGGGCATAATACTCTGTCAAAGTAAACTAATTTTACATCAACAAATTAATAAATAAAGAGAATCCCCTACTTTGTTGCATCACCCACTCTTAATTTGTATTTTAAAATTAACAATATGCATGAAGTGAGAAAATAATATCTTTTTATTAGTTAAACAAGTTTCTCGTTCCTTGTCCCTGCGAATAACGTGACGCGTTTCGTCCCTATAAAAAAGATATGTACATAATTTTAGTCTATATTGTTAAATCGATTTGTATTTTTGAATGAATTTTTTACGTCATATATAGAATTCTATAAACCGATTTACACTAACAATACATATGCTATTTAAACTTCACTCGCTATGATTAAACAAATTATATGTGTGATTCCCTAAATTGTGTAAGACTAAAAATTCCATAACCCATATAAGTTTGATTCAATAATTTGAAAAGATTAGAACTAGAAGTAGGTAGTTAGCATTTTCTCAAACTATTGTAAATATGTTTTTTCTTTTGAGGAATTCTCAAACTATTGTATGCATGTTTATAGACACAAAGAAGAATTAACATATATGACCTAACACAAGCTGATTGAATTCTCTTTTTGTATATTTTGATTTGATACAAACAAGCAGGCTTCGGGGGTTAAAATTAGTAACATTTTATACCAAGATATTCACGGAACTTCAGCAACAAAGGTTGCAGTTAAATTGAATTGTAGTCCAACAAATCCATGCACTGGAATAAGTTTGGAAGATGTGATGCTTACATATGAAAACAAAAATGCTGAAGCGTTATGCAATCATGCTGGAGGAATCACATCTGGTGTAGTTCAGCCCAACAATTGTTTCTAAGTATAGTAAAGCGTTACTAGGACGAATCGTTCAGAAAATCTGAGTTTGATGAAATAATTTTTGGTCATACTATACTCACCTCACGAGCAAACTCCAAATTATAAGAACTTCATTCCAATGAAAAACGGAGGGTTAATAATACAACAGAAAAACATTATGGTTGAAATGGATGCTTACAATTACAAAACATGGGAGTGGATCACAATCAACCACATATAATTAACAATTATATTTTGCTTAATTATATGTTAATGTAATTCTTTTTCCTGATTTACATAAGTAAATTTGCACACGTGACCTATTTCAATATTTTTTTAGTTTAGTGGAGTATGTGTTTTTTGACGTGGAAGTTAGTGTGTTTTTCAAAACACTTCTCTCATGAGACTTTTTTTGATACCAATAGAAATTTGTTTAGACAAATATGCATAACAATGTGTGGCCAGTTTTATTTGATGTACATAGCGACAGTACAAACACAAAAACCCACACGACTCAACCAACTCTGAACACATTTGAGTCACAACTCCTTCTTCATTCAAGACTTTTCTGTTGTAAACTGAGTGAACTAAACCAATTCCAAACATGGCACAAGTGAGAAACAAGCAAGTTATTTTGAAAAACTATGTGTCTGGTTTTCCTAAGGAATCAGACATGAACATTGTTGATAGTACAATTACTCTCAACCTTCCACAAGGTTCCAATGATGTTGTTCTGCTCAAAAATCTCTACTTGTCCTGTGATCCTTACCTGCGTATCCTCATGGCCAAGGACACTATGGCAGGACTTGGTGGCCTCACCCCTGGTTCTGTATGTCATGCTCTCTCTTTCATGGATTATTAACATTTTGTCTTGGAATTAGGAAGTGGGATGTTGCAAAAAACTTAATTTTGAAATTGATTTTATCATTTCAGTTGCATTTGGTAATATAATCTGAACTGAAGTACTGAGCATTTATTTTTTATCATTGAGTTCTTTTCAATGAATGAACAAAGATTAAGATAAGAATTACAATTAAAGAAGAAATACATAAGAATTTTTGTGTTTCAGCTTAGAGCAAGGAACTCTAAGCTTTCATCCACACCAATCAAACTTTATTGCCAACTCACTTGTGTTGGCTTGGTGGTGTTGATTTGGGACCTTGGAGTATGCTCCTCTCAAGGTCTCAGGTTCGATTCCCCCTAGTACTAATTTTGTTGGGCTAGTCCATACCGAGTCTTCTTGCTCTGGCTTTAAATGATCCCCCCGCGAGTGGATGGTAGGGTTCTCTAAACAGATTACAAATAAATTGCAATACAGTGATTCAAAGTGATCTTGAATCAACTATTTATAGAACTAGTAATTGACATTATAAATAACTCTCTCAACTAGAAACAGTTAGCCATAAACTAAGTAACTATAATGAAGTTTGTTAACTGGACCAATATGTCACTTTAATGGCAGCTACTAACTGACGAGTAATCGCAGCCATTGACAGGATTAGGAGTGTCCAAAGTTGTAGAATCTGGACATCCAGATTATAAGAAAGATGATTTAGTTTGGGGAATGACTAAATGGGAAGAGTATAGTTTGGTCCCTGCAACTGAAATACTTTTCAAAATTGAGCATACAGATGTCCCACTTTCGTACTATACTGGAATTCTCGGTATGTATTCAACAATTTCAATTTGTATTGATGTTAGTCGCGTAGTTTTCTGCCATTTCGTTGTGACTCATGACATATGTTGTGTTTTTGTTTGAGTACAGGTATGCCGGGAATGACTGCTTATGCTGGTTTTTTTGAAGTAGGCTCTCCTAAGAAAGGAGAGACAGTTTTTGTTTCATCTGCCTCTGGTGCAGTTGGTCAACTTGTTGGCCAATTTGCCAAATTGCATGGTTGCTATGTTGTTGGAAGTGCTGGAAGTAAAGAGAAGGTATTTGTCTGATTATTATTGTTATATATGCTTCCTGCATAAATGATGAATCAACATCAACATTTGATTATTCATTCTACGGTTTAAAGTAGTGCTATTTTGAATTAGCCTAACTACAATAACCACTACCAAGTCTTTGCTCACTTTTGAGATTAAGTTAGTTTGATTTTGTTACAAAAATACTATTTTAAATTTTGGAAACCTGTACATAATTATAACCATTATCCTGTAATTATACTAAATGAATATAATTATGACACACCAGGTGGATTTGTTGAAAAATAAATTTGGATATGATGAAGCATTTAACTACAAAGAAGAACCAGACCTCAATGCAGCTTTGAAAAGGTTTGTTTTTAACAGTTTTATGGTAGATTTTTAATTCAATTTGTTTATTGACAAAAAAAGTATAGGTACATAGCATCGACACTATATGTTGAAGGTGTCTCCGACACATGTTGTCCGACACGCGTCGGTGTCTGGCACCAACACAGCAGTGTCACTTGTGATTGCATACACTCACTTCTATTTTTCTAAATTATTATTCGTGTCAGGTTTCGTATTAGTGCTTCATAGATAGTTGCTTGGTAAAATGAGACACACTAATAACTAGCGGATATCAATTTATGTAAACTAGATACTTTCCAGAAGGCATTGACATTTACTTTGAGAATGTGGGGGGAAAGACACTTGATGCTGTACTCTTGAATATGAAACTCCATGGGCGCATACCTGTGTGTGGAATGATCTCACAGTACAATCTTACTCAACCTGAAGGTGTCACAAATTTGGCACATATTATATATAAGAGGATTCGGTTGGAAGGTTTTGCTGTATTTGAATACTATCATCTTTATACAAAATTCTTGGAGTTTGTCTTGTCTCTTATAAGAGAAGGAAAGATTGTGTATGTGGAAGACATAGCCGAGGGTCTTGAGAATGGTCCTGCAGCTTTGGTTGGTCTGTTTAGTGGTCAAAATGTTGGTAAACAAGTGGTTGTTGTTGCTCATGAATGAATCAAGATGCTTTGGTTAATGTTTGTGTTTTTTTCTTTTTTCTTTCAAGTTTTTGTGTTTAGTTACTTGTGCATGGAGCACCCTTTGGAGGACCTTTGCAAACCTCTTCATCCACTCTGTTGATTGTAATATCTTCTTAATTAACATTTTATGATAGACTTAAATATAGTTTTGATCCTCATATTTTTGCTGATTCACTATTTTTATTTGATTTAGTTGAAAAACAAACACATTCTTTTAAGGATATTTCTGTGTCACTAATTATCTTCTTGCTTTTATGATAAACAAACACATTCTTTTTTGCTAGAGAGAATTCTATAATGTATTAAACATGATTGCAGGAAAAAATTCAAAAGATATATATGAATTGACTTAAAAATATGGGCCAAAAGTGGTGATATAAATTTTTTGAAGAACCAAAAGTCGGGGAAAACTTTTTTGGGGATTAAAATGAAAAGTTGATATTTAAACCTTAAAAAAGTTCTTCATGCAAATTTCTTTGACAAAATTATACTTGTGGTTCTTTAACTTAACTTCAAATAAGTATTTGGTCTTTTATATTTTGTTCACGTGATTTTGATCCATTGACAATTGACATATGAATTTTCAAGCTCCAAATCTAGATTCATATGCAAACTTGGATGAAAGACCATAAATCTAAAGACTGAGAGGTCACAAGTAAATAAAATCATAGATTTAAAACTTAAATATTCATATCAAATGGATCAAAAGGGCAAAAATAATGTGGAAAAAAAAAGATAAAAGATAAAAGACTAAATCGTTCCTTGAAATTAAATTAAGGAACAATTTTGGCAATTTGTTAGATGAATGTACTACAGACCATGTGGTCAGTTGTATTAGATGTACATTATACAACACAAACACCACAGATTTTTGTGACACAATTCCTGAGATGGCGGAAGTGAGGAACAAGCAAGTGATTCTGAAGGACTATGTGTCTGGTTTTCCTAAAGAGTCAGGCATGGATATTGTAGACAGTACTATAACTCTCAAGATTCCACAAGGTTCAAATGATGTTGTTATGCTAAAAAATCTGTACTTGTCTTGTGATCCTTACATGAGAATCCGCATGACCAAGGACACTACTGCAGAACTTGGTGCTCTCACCCCTGGTTTTGTATGTCATGCTCTCTCTTTCATCAATTAATATTCATCAATTTATTTTAACATTTCAAAGGCCTTATTTCGATAGGCAAAGTATATATTATGTACTATAAATTTAGAGTTTAACATGGTCTATGTAAATCAGTTTTACGCTTGCGTCTAATGAGAATCAACTATTTTACACCGAGTTTCATATTATTAATATCAAGATGCAGTTAAAAAAGTAGGGTAACTTAGACAAAATAGTAAACTCTCATTAGATATCAGTATAAGCTAACACAGTTGATTTTGATCAAGGAATGTATTGAGAATTTATTTTTTATCATAGAATAAATTTAGCTACTAACTGACGAGTAATTGCAGCCACTGACAGGTTTTGGAGTGTCTAAAGTTGTAGAATCTGGACATCCAGATTATAAGAAAGATGATTTAGTTTGGGGTATTACTAACTGGGAAGAGTATAGTTTGGTCCCTGCAACTGGAATGTACAAAATTGAGCACAATTATGTCCCACTTTCCTATTATATCGGGATTCTTGGTATATGCGTTCAACAATTTCAATTTATATTGATATTAGTCGCGTAGTTTTCTTCCATTTTGTTGTGTTTTTTTGACATATTTTATGCTTTTGTTTGAGTACAGGTATGCTGGGATTGACTGCATATGTTGGTTTCTTTGAATTAGGCAGTCCTAAGAAAGGAGAGAATGTTTATGTTTCAGCTGCATCTGGTGCTGTTGGTCAACTTGTTGGTCAATTTGCAAAATTGCATGGTTGTTATGTTGTTGGAAGTGCTGGAACTAAAGAAAAGGTATTTGCATTCACCTTTATACAAAATTCTGGGAGTTTGTTCTGCCTCTTATAAGAGAAGGAAAAGTTGTGTATGTGGAAGACATAGCTGAGGGTCTTGAGAATGGTCCTGCTGCATTAATTGGCCTATACAGTGGTCGCAATGTTGGTAAACAAGTGGTTGTTGTTGCTCATGAATGAATGCAGATGCTTTGGTTAATGTTTGTGCTTTTTCTTTCTTTCAAGTTTTTTGAGTTGAGTTACTTGTGTATGAAGCAACCTATAAAAGGGGTCCTTGTTAAAAAATACCGTTTTGTTGATGGTGTTCTTGTTAATAGCTTCTTAGAAATGGAAAGGGGTCCTATAAAAGCACTGACAGATGAAGGAAGTGAAAATCCTCTTGTGTATCCTGTTGGACCCATCATCCAGACAGTAACAAGTTCTGGCGATGATGCTAATATGTTGGAGTGTCTGTCATGGTTGGATGAACAACAACCTTGTTCAGTTTTTCTCAACGATAACATATTGGTAATTAGTTGCTACAAACGTTAAAAATCAATAATACATTGGTTCGAGTAGAATTTGATTCAAACTTTTTAAGAAATATCTTGTGTTCCTTGTGGATGAAAAAATATGGTTGAGAGAAAGATTCCACTATAAATGACAAATATATTTTCGATATAGATTAGTCATAATAAAGATGTTGGATACTCCACACCAATAATATGGTTAAAAAACATCCCCTCCAAACCAACTTATTGGCTCCTAGTTAAGTTTTGTGGTTTTTTCTTTTAGAAAGATATGGTTATAGAGCAATATACTAGTAATAAGGATTGATTTGAGTTGTGTGCAATTGCAGTTCATTGACTACATGCGATTGATTATATCGGTTGTTCGTTGAATCAACATACTACAATCGCAATTTTAAAACCGTATTTTAGATATAAAAATATTGAGAAATAAAAATGGAAAAAATTCATGTGTATCAATTGAATTTTGAATGATTTTTCGCAGGAATGCTTATAATATTATGAGAATATCTCCAAAAACAAATTAGATTTTTTTTTTTAACAAAACATGAATTAAATATGAATTTTTAAGTACCAAAAACATAAAAATTCATATTTAATTCATCCCTTGTTAAAAAATTGAAACTTTTGCAAGAGAGAATTCTATAATGTATTAACCATGATTGTTGAAAAAAATTCAAAATTTTCAAGATACACATGAATTGACTTGAAAGCAGGATCAAAAGTTGTGATATAGAACTTTTGAAGAAATCGAAGAAATTTTTAAGGGATTAAAATAAAAAGTTCAAATATTTATATGGACCATAAATATATTTAAACCTTAAAAACGTTCTTCATGCAAATTTGTTTGACAAAATTATACTTGTGGTTCTTTAACTTAACTTCAGATAAGTATTTGGTCTTTTATATTTTTTTTCACGTCATATTTGCCATTTTAGTCCATTTGGATATGAATTTTCAAGTTCCAAATCTAAATTCATATTCAAGCATGGGTGAAAGATCATAGATTTGAAGACCCAGGTCACAAGAAAATAAAATAATAGATTTAAAACTTGAAAATCCATATCAAATGGATCAAAATGGCAAAATTAACGTGAAAAATAAAAAAGATAAAAAACTAAATCGTTAATTGAAATTAAATTAAACGAACAATTTTGGCAATTTGTTTCATACAATATGTTAGATAAATGTACAAACCAATGTGTGGCCAGTTGTAATAGATGTACATGTACAACACAAACACCACAAAGATTTTTGTGACACAATTCCTGAGATGGCGGAAGTGAGGAACAAACAAGTGATTCTGAAGGACTATGTGTCTGGTTTTCCTAAAGAATCAGACCTCAACATTGTTGACAGTACTATAACACTCAAGCTTCCACAAGGTTCCAATGATGTTGTACTGATAAAAAATCTGTACTTGTCTTGTGATCCTTACATGAGACTCCTGATGACCAAGGACACTACTGCAGGACTTGGTGCTCTCACCCCTGGTCTTGTATGTCATGCTCTCTCTTTCATCAATTATTATTAGATATGAGTATAGCTAACACAGTTGCAATTGATCAAGGAATCTGGAGTATTGAGAATTTATTTTTTATCATAGAATAAATGTAGCTACTAACTGATGAGTGATTGCAGCCGCTGACAGGATTTGGAGTATCTAAAGTTGTAGAATCCGGACATCCAGATTATAAGAAAGATGATTTAGTTTGGAGTCTTACTAAATGGGAAGAATATAGTTTGGTTCCTACAATTGGAATGTTCAAAGTTGAGCACACTGATGTCCCACTTTCCTACTATACCGGAATTCTTGGTATATGCTTTCAACAATTTCAATTTATATTGATATTAGTCGCGTAATTTTCTTTCATTTTGTTTTGTTTTTTGACATATTTTACACTTTTGTTTGAGTACAGGTATGCCGGGAATGACTGCATATGCCGGTTTCTTTGAATTAGGCACTCCTAAGAAAGGAGAGAACGTTTTTGTTTCAGCTGCATCTGGTGCAGTTGGTCAACTTGTTGGTCAATTTGCCAAATTGCATGGTTGTTATGTTGTTGGAAGTGCTGGTACTAAAGAAAAGGTATTTGCATACTTTTGTTGTTATTTGTGCCTGCAAAAATAATGAATCATCAACATCCCCTAAAAAAAATCCTATGATTATTCTACTGTTTAAAGTAATTATTTTGAATGAACCTAATTGCAATAACCATAACCCATGTCTTTGTTCACTTGGTGAGATTGTGTTAATTTGATTATACTACAAAAATACTATTTTCAATTTTGGAAGTCTTTGAATAATTATATTAAATGAACTGAATTGTTGTGGCACACTAGGTGGATCTCTTGAAGAATAAATTTGGATATGATGAAGCCTTTAACTACAAAGAAGAACTAGACCTTAATGCAGCTTTAAAAAGGTCTGTTATTGACATTTTTATGCCAGATTTTTTATCAATTTGTTTATTGACACAAATTAATAATTATAGTTACCTATGTAGCATCAACACATTATATTGAAGGTGTGTCCTACACATGTTGCTGTCGGACACCATCACAACACAGTCACTTCTATTTTCCAAATTATTGCCCGTGTCTATGTATCAGTGTTAGTATTGGTTTGTGTAGGTGCTTCGTAGTTACTACTTACTACACTTAGTAACATGACACACATTAATGAGTAGTTGATATTGATATCAATGTATGTAAATTAGGTACTTTCCAGAAGGCATTGACATTTACTTTGAGAATGTTGGGGGAAAAACACTTGATGCTGTACTTTTGAATATGAGAGTCCATGGTCGCATACCTGTATGTGGAATGATCTCACAGTACAATCTTACTCAACCTGAAGGTGTCACAAATTTGGCACAAATCATATATAAGCGGATTCGGATCCAGGGTTTTGTTATATCTGATTACTTTCACCTTTATACAAAATTCATGGAGTTTGTCCTGCCTCTTATAAGAGAAGGAAAGGTTGTGTATGTGGAAGACATAGCTGAGGGTATTGAGAATGGTCCTGCAGCATTGATTGGTTTGTATAGTGGTCGCAATGTTGGTAAACAAGTGGTTGTTGTTGCTCATGAATGAATGCAGATGCTTTGGTTAATGTTTGTGCTTTTGTTTCTTTCTTTCAAGTTTTTTGAGTTGAGTTACTTGTGTATGAAGCAATCTCTGGATGGCCTTTGGAAACCTCTTCCTCCACTCTGTTGATTGTAATTATCTTCTTGATTAACATTTTACGATAGACTTATATTATAGTTTTGATTCTCATATTTTTGGTGTTCACATTCTTTTTTTTGTAAATCAAGGTATTCCACGTCAATTCCAAACTCAAATACTAATCTATTAAGACAATTGAGATTCATTTAAAGAGTGACCTCTTTCAACGTTTTTTTTTCCTTCTTTTCAATATGCACCTGTCAAATATCGAAGATTGAACCAAATATTTAAAGGAGTCGAGCGTTAATACACATAGCAAGAAAACTAATAAATTTTCTTTAAAAAAAAACTAATAAATTTTGTCACTTTTTTATAATTAATTTGTATACCATTAACCAAGTATTATCTCATTTTACATATCAATTCTTTCTATATCCTCCTTCAGATCTTATATATAAGAGAAATTTGGATCAAGAAAAGTTACTGTATTTAGTCTAAATTTTAAACTAAATAAGTAAATTTTGTTGGCTCAATGTTAATTGTTTAAACATCCCTAAAAAATTGATTTAGACGAAAGAATTGATACTTGACAAATAAAAACTTCTAACCAAACGACAAGTGAGTCAGAAAACATGATGTTTCTTAACTTGTCAATATTATAGTATGAGTCAGAGAACATCACGTTTCTTAACATTGTGTTTCTTAACTTGCTCATATCCATCACTGGTTTTGGCACATACATAATTCTATTTTTATAATTTGCAAAACAAAAAGTAATGATTCTACCTCATATAAAGTTAAGAGCAAGAGTTAAGAGTTAGATTATTAAATGTACAAGTATACCCTCTATGTTGACGTTTTGGCACATGCACAACTCTTCTATTTGAGTATTTTTACAATTGACAAAACAAAAGTAATGATTCTACCTTATATAAATCTACGAACTTGAATACAAAAACTTCCATGGAGAAAACACTTAACATAGCAGTTGTTCCTGGTGTTGGCTATAGCCACTTGGTCCCTATTCTTCAATTTTCCAAGCTGCTTGTTCAACTTCATCCATATCTTCATGTCACATGTCTTATTCCCACACTTGGTTCTCCCCCAAGTTCCTCAAAAGCCATTCTTCAATCTCTTCCATCAAACATCAATTACACTTTTCTTCCACCAGTACACCCCAAGGGAACTACCTTAGAAATGCAAATTCAGCTCTCACTAACTCAATCATTGCCATCTATACATCAGGCTTTAAAGTCCTTAACTTTAAGGACACGCCTTGTGGCCTTGGTGGTTGATCCTTTTGCAGTTGAAGCACTAAACTTTGCTAAGGAATTCAACATGTTGTCCTATATATACTATCCTGGAGCAGCTACTACACTGTCTTTGAGCTTATATTTGCCTAAGTTGGACGAGGAAACATCATGTGAGTACAAAGATTTACCAGAACCGATCAAAATACCTGGCTGCGTACCACTCCATGGCAGAGATCTTTATTCCCCGGCTCAAGATAGAACAAATCAAACTTACAAATCCTTTCTAAAACAAGTTAAAAAGTACCGTTCTGTTGATGGTGTTCTTGTTAATAGCTGCTTAGAAATGGAAATAGGTCCTATAAAAGCACTAAAAGAGGAAGGAAGTAACAACCCTCTTGTGTATCCTGTTGGACCCATCATCCAGACAGAAACAAGTTCTGGTGATGATGCTAATAGGCTGGAGTGTCTTTCATGGTTGGATAAACAACAACCTTGTTCAGTTTTGTATGTTTCTTTTGGGAGTGGTGGTACACTTTCACAAGAACAAATTGTTGAGTTGGCTTTCGGTTTGGAATCGAGTAATCAGAAATTCTTATGGGTTGTAAGAGCACCAAGTAATAGTTCATCTAGTGCAGCATATTTTTCAGTTTCAACGCAAAATGATGTTGATCCTTTGGAATTTTTACCATGTGGGTTCATAGAGAGAACCAAGGAACAAGGTATGGTTATTCCATCATGGGCACCACAGATTCAAATCCTTAGTCACAGATCAGTTGGTGGTTTCTTGAGTCACTGTGGCTGGAATTCAACTCTTGAGAGTGTGGTGCATGGTGTGCCACTAATCACATGGCCTTTGTTTGCTGAGCAGAGAATGAATTCGGTTTTATTGAGCGAGGGCCTAAAAGTGGGACTGAGGCCAAGAGTTGATGAAAATGGCATTGTGGAAAGGGTAGAGGTTGCTAAGGTGATCAAGTGTCTCATGGAAGGAGAAGAAGGCGAGAAATTGCAAGATAACATAAATGAATTAAAAGAAGCTGCTTCTAATGCACTCAAAGAAGATGGCTCTTCTACAAAGACTATTTCTCAATTAACACTCAAGTGGAGAAATTTGGTGCAGAAAAACTAGAATGTGTATAAAATTTTACCTGTATGATGACATAGTCTCCTATTCTATATGTTTTGGCTGTTGTGTAATTCCATGCAACGAAGCACTGGAAATTATATAACCAATGGTAATTTTAGTAATGGAGTATCAGTTTCGTTTTTATATTTAGGCTTAATTGCACTTTTGGCCCCCTATCTTTTCAAAAGTTGCGATTTTGACCCCTAACTAATTAAAATACAAAACAGCCCCCTATGTATTGGATCTTTGGCAGTTTTGGCCCCCAAGGCCACTTTTGACTTAGTCTTCGCTGACGTGGCACCCACATCCCTTAAGTGAGGTGCCACGTGTAATTAGTTAGGGGGTGCCACGTCAGCGATGACTAAGTCAAAAGTGGCCTTGGGGGCCAAAACTGCCAAAGATTCAATACATAAGGGGCTGTTTTGTATTTTAATTAGTTAGGGGGCCAAAATCACAACTTTTGGAAAGATAGGGGGCCAAAAGTGCAATTAAGCCTTATATTTAACAACATTAAGGTGCATCACAGTTATCCCTGAATGGGGGTTCAACTTTGCAAAATTTTGCAAATGCATACTCATTAAAATGTAATGTATAGTTATAGAAGTATCATGTTGTTTTGGGTGCTTAACTTTTTAACGTGTAGAAAACATTTGCATTTGCGTATAAGGAACACATTTTGGTACCAAAAAAAGAAAACAAACTGAGAAGAAAAAGGAACACATATGTTTATGACATTGTCAATCAAGTTTGGATTCCAATTCAAAAGACACATTATATATTATATGACGCCAGCCGGTGGATCTAACAAAATTTTTCCCTACTTTTGACATATGGATGCAAAGTTGATGAGATCATGAGATTAAGAGGTAATATTGTGGTCGGTTTAAGGAATTTGAAAGTAAGAGCAAAGAATTTGAAAGGATTTTTAGTTTTTTTTTTGGAGGGAACTTGAAAAGAATGAAAGTCAGATGAGTGAATGTGATTGGAAAGTGAGAGAAAGGAAAGAAATATATTTACTAAATGACAAAACTACCTTTAGAAAGGTATTACTATGTTCTTTTTTGAAGGAGAAAGGTATTACTATGTTATTTATTTATCTCTTAAATATTTTATTAATTAATTTTCATACTTAAATTATTAATTTTTATTATCTTTCTCAAGAGCGGCTACTTGCACCAAAAAATATTCTAATATCCAAAAATAGGGAGTTTTTAGAGTACAATCATAACTTAAGGTATACCGTCTCCGTGAGATTAACTCAGTTGGTAAGGACAATGCATAATATATGGAGAAAAAAAATTAAAGTGTACCGATTTACTTGCTTTTTAAATCAATATATTAACAATCAGTTTTATGAAAAGACTATCTATTGACTTTTATGTTTTAGGAAATATCATTTCATATAAAAAAAACATAATTCTATTGTTTACATGGATCATACTAATTTTTTAATTTTATCGTAAAAATATCAATATTCACTATTGTAAATATAAAAATATAAAAAATTAAATTTTATTTCACCGACACTTCTAGTAAATAATATTTAGTTATTATAAATTTAAATGATAAAAAAAAACTTTTTAAAAAAAAAACTCATCTATTAGTTTAAAGTCTAAGTGATTGGTGCATCTCAAATTAAGCTCAAATCTTTTACTGGAAGATGAACGCCCTCATTTTTTTGGGTACAAAAACTATCTTATGATTCTAGGAAGATGAACGCCCTCATTGATTCTAGTAACTAAAACTATCTTGTGATTTAAATAAAAAACTAAAACTATATTACATGCATAAATTTTTTAAATATCAAAGTCTCCTTAGCTTTCCTTGAAAATTTGAGAATTAAATTAAATCTTAAATTTTTATCCAACTTATAAAAGTGAAATTATCCTCACCATAATATACAAAAGAATTAAAAATTGAATATAAATTTTGTTTAGGAAGAAAAATATAAAAAGGTAATCTGATGCACTAAAGCTCTAGCCGTATACATAGGGTCCGTGAAGGGATCCCATTAATTGGTGTATTGTACATAGCCTTACTTTATTTTTTACACAAGATGTTGTTTCTAGAACTCCAACAATGACATTTCAATCATGTGACAACAACTTTACTATAACATTTCTAGGACCAGAAACAAATAATATATAAAATTTAAGTTTTTAAACAAAATAACAATAATAAATATCGATCACATCAAAATAATAAATAATAATAAAATTTACAATTTATTAAAAGAATCATATTTTAGTATATATAATATTCACTATCACATGATATACATGAAACCAAAAGTCATATTTAATATATGAATAATTAGAGAGAATGGATTCTTTAGAAAAAGAAAACACTTCTGATGGTGGAATGGATATGTTGTTGGTTGATGGTGTTCTTGGTGATAGATCTATATGACTCCAAGAGTTTTTTTTTTATTTTTACAATAATCAAGAATCATATTTAGTATATGAGAATTGTGGAAAATGAATTCTGTATGATTTATCTAATATTTAAAGCATAATTTTTTAATTAAAACTTAATGAAATATTATTTCAGTTTTAATCCCCTCTATAATTAAAATTTATAACAGTAAAATTCCTAAACTAAAAATAAAATTATTATTTTTTGTTTAAGTTCAAAATTAAATCATCGATCAAGAGAATCCATCTTTTATCTCTAATTTGAACAATATTTATATGTTTTACTCTTGTGGGATTAAATGGGTTAATGAGTTAAAGATCCAAAATTCAAATTCTACCAATTGAGAAAATATTAACAAAATAACATTTGATTTCTTAAAAAAATAAACATTTGGCATGGAAAGAAATATGTTTTACTTACCTCAGAATTGAATTTCAGATTATTAGATCTATTGTCGTTAACAAATTGAGGGATAAGATCAAACATTACATTTCTATTCAACTTTTTTTTTTTGGGAAACATTTCTATTCAACTTTAAAAGGTTAAAGTATCATAATCATGATATGAAAAATAATATATTTTAGGGGATTTATGAAAAATAATAAAAAATGAAAGAGAAATATTGTTTAGGAGAAGTGTATAGTGACAAAAAATTTAGAGTATACAAACGAAATAACAAAAGTTAATTTCGATTAATCACATATGAATAATTTAATATCAATGATATAAAAGAATTGAAAGCAAAAGTATATATTCAAACAAATTTAATTTTATAGTCATTTAATCTATTTAATATTTCTTAATTTTTTTTTTAGTCTAGTGGTTAGAATTCACACATATTAAATATGAATAATCATAGCATTATAATTGCTTTCCATGTGCATTAGTTTTTGCAAAGCTATCACTAATATTTCTAGTCTCACCCCATATAATTCTAGTTACACCCAAATTTATTTAAAATTTTACGATAATACCAAAATTGCCCTCTTCATGTAAATTTGTAAAAACCATTCTTTTATTATCATTTTGAATCATCACCCCCCTTTCATCCACAAATCATCATAGATGTGCAACCAAGATCAAAAGTTGAATCATCTTTTTCATTCATATGTACTCTATTCATAAAAGTTAGTGAATTTTATGAATTTCATTTTCTAAGAGTTTCTATTTGTTTATTGTTTGTTTTGGTGTGAGATATACCTTTGTTAGCAGTAATTTGATTTTACATAATGAGAATAATGAGAGGTTAGTGTAAATTTGTAAATTCAATTTACTTATGTATATAAGAGGTTTACGTAAAATGGGTTTAGTATGTACATGAGAGGTTAGTGTAAATTCAGTAGAGAGGTTAGTGTAAATTCAGTTTACGTTATGTATATAAGAGGTTAGTGTTATCTCAGTTTGCGTGTATATATATATATATATATATATATATATATATATGAGAGGTTAATGTAAATTCAATTTACTTATTTATATAAGAGGTTAGTGTAAATTTAGTTTACGTAGTTAATGTAAATTTAGTTTACTTATGTATATGAGAGGTTGGTGTAAACTCAGTTTACATAGTTAATGTAAATTTAGTTTACGTATGTATAAAAGAGGTTAGTGTAAACTCAGTTTACGTAGTTAATGTAATTTCAGTTTACAGTTTTACGTATGTAATTAAAAGGTATATTAGTCATTATGGATGTAACTTGGGTTTTTTGGAGTGTCTATGTAGTATCTCTCATATATTTATAACAAATGCTCTTTAGAAAGTCATCTGGCATAAAAAGATTTTTTTTGGATTTATGATCCAACACACCACCGAACAAAAGAGATTAAAGTCAGTTAAGAAATTAAGAGATATATCTCCGTGAGCTTAACTCAATTGATAGAGATATTACATATTATACGTAGAAGTTGAGGTTCGAATCTCAAGCACCACTCTTTTGATTTGCCTAGGGTGCCAAAAATATTAGGGTCGGCTCTCATCAGCATAATGTCTTCGTTTGGTAATAAAAAAATATATATATCTCTTTAATATTTGGTGCGTCATTATAAGATGGTAGCTGCCTCCACCTGCTATCTTTAAAAACGACGATCACTGCCCTCTTAGTGATTATTATGGGAGTGGCTGTAATTATGTAAAGGTTCCAAGAAAAGTGATTTAACTCAATATGCAAGTGAACGAAAATTATTTAGCTGTATGGAGATTGAAAGGTTTTCTATGAAGATAATTCTCCAATCATGATTTAAATTCTCAAAGACTTAACAACCACTTAGCAAATTCTATTAACCAACTCTTTACTACTCTAATATATTGCTAATTATACCTATTCATCTCAAATTATAAGTCATTTTGCAAATTTCACACATGTTAAGAAATATGGTTAATTGTGTAGGATAATGACGAAATGAGTTGATAAAAATGGAATTGTGGAAAGGGTAGAAATTGTTAAGGTGGTCAAGTGTCTCATGGAAGAAGAAGGCGAGAAATTGCGGAATAATATGAAAGAATTGAAAGAAGTTGCTTCTAATGCACTCAAAGAAGATTGATCTTCTACAAATACTATTTCTCAGTTAACACTCAAGTGGAGAAATTTGGTGCAGGAAAACAAGTTTTAAGGAATGATTTTAAAGAAGAGGTTTTTGCTTTATAAGCATTCTAGTTTTTCTGTTTCTTCATTGGAATCGGATAATCATTATAATTTGCAATATTAAGCTCATATTATGAAGAATGCTTATAAGACTTTCTATTTGACAGTTGAGTTGAGTTTGTGTGATCTTTGTTTAATTTTGCATAATTTTCTGTTGTGAAGTGTTTTGTCATCTTTGTTTAAGCTCATATGTTCAAGTGATACCCAGATTTTCTGCAGGTTTCTAGAGACAAGGTGTAGGGAGGGAATGACCATGGTCTAGAGCAATGTTATAATTTCTGAGTTAGTGAGGCTATTAATTCTTGGTTGTTACTAGTGAATTAATCAAGCACCACTAGAATTTTAGGATCCTTCATGATTAAGTTTTGTAGTACTTTGCTGATAAAAGGGGTTGTAGTTGTAGCATGAATTTATATATCTAGTTGAATTGGATGATGTATAGTATTCTGGTGTTAAAACTCTTCCTCTCAAATTCTCTCTGATGTGCATATGTGTGTGGGAGTATTTGTATAATTATGTCCCATTGAGCACTGATAGTGATATTGTTGATCGAACTTGTTCTACACGTAACTGAACCAAATCACATTAAAATAGAAATAGTTATCATCTTAATTTGTGATTGTAATATGATACATAACTTTAGAATATAAATGTGACTTATGTTTTGAAGCGTCTTCCTTTCTCCCGGTTCACCACGATTCTACATTCCCCATCTCAAGCAAACTATTGGCTCTCTCTTAGCTGAATCTAGTTTTCGTGTGGTAATGGAAGTATCATTGGCAGGATCTATGGAACCTAAAAAAATGTTGGTTCTAGTGTGGTTCTTGGACATATGACAGATATTGACTTAGTTGCATAACAGACCAACTATGGAAGGTACTTGAGATCAATAATAACCACTCCTAGACTAGAAAAGCACGAGTTTTCATACTCTAGCATCCATACATCAGTCCTAGAGGACAAATTGTAGACCAATTCTGTGATGACCACGCGTCAACTGTTGGAAGGTATAGAGAAGAAGGCTCAATAAAGTGGTTGAGATGGCAAGGTCTTGTCGGAGTTAGTTATTCAGTAGCACTCATATTCGAATTGGAATTGTTATTTGTAGGAGGTTAATTAGATAAGAGAGAGTGAGTGATTATTCTATTGTTCAGCAGTAAGCTTAAGGAAGAAATATATTCTCTTCTGGAACTTTTCTCTCATGAAGTATTGGCATATATCAGTTCTTTCATATTTTTGTTCTGAAACCACTTATAGTTTTATATACTTTGAAGATTATCTAGAATACTGTAGATATAGAGCATTTTTATATTTTATACTCCACGATCCACATTGTTTGATTCCTATTGTGAGATATATATAATCCAACACTTGATATGGGATAATTGAGTGATCGTAAACCTACCTTTTTGCTTCTGAATCACATGTTTCTTCAGACAGCTCTTTACAAACATCTTTTGTCGCCATGATGGGAAAATGAGAAAGAAGAACAATAAATTGGAGTTGGATGCTTGTGAGCTGAGAAAGTTGATGGAAAAATGGGTGGATGATTGTGATGCACTTTCTGAACCGCCCAGCAAGAGGAGGAAGGATGTTCATGGTGCCAGATCATCATCAGGTATGAAAACTCTGTATGTATCTCTTACATAAGGAATTACAATATGAATAGGAATAGAAAATTCAGTATTGTTATAATTATAATTAATAACAATTTATTTAACAATTAATATACTTTCTTATCAATGATGGCACTAACCAGAGGAGCTACCGTAGATGCTACCCATTTTGGACTTGGACACCCTATTAACTCTTTAGGTAGGGAGTGTGCAGCTAGACATGCACCTATAGTAGATGAATGACAAGAGAATGACAACATTTATATGTCGGAGGAGGTCATTGTGACAGACAGTGATGTTTCCCCTGCATCATACTTACAGGTATCACAAATGTTAATTACATCTAGAATTACAGGTCGTAATTTGAATATGTGCCTAGTGAATTGAAGAAGTTTAGATGGGATTGCGCAGTAAAATGTAATTAAAACTCATGGTTGTCTGTTGCAATGTGAAGTTATGAACTGTTTTAATGTCTTATGACTTTTGAGTGCACAGTTATTTACGAGGAGCTTAAAAGAATTTTTTGAAGTCTATAAAGAAATCTGCAAGTCATCCTGCATTGGGGCCACTCCTTGTGCGCTTTGGGCACATTCCAGATACGTTGGGGCTCTTTTGGAGCGCTTAAACACATTTTTACTTCTTCCCTACTGACTTGGTCGCACTGGAGTGCCTCTTTGCATGCTTGTGTGCATGCTGGACGTGTCGTGCACAGTAATTCATGATGCATTAGTGTGATGAAATTGTTTTTTATTTTATTTGTGACTGAGCTTGCTTGTCTGAAAGGGACACTATGCATGTAGGAACAAATGGCAACACAAAATAAAGCGAAGAGAAAAAAGGTTGCCACCAAACACCTCATCTAGCTCATTTGACAATCTTCGCTTCATATCATTGGTCCATCAAGAGCGTTATTTGAGGTTTCTGGCCTACAAAAAGTTTGTGTTAGAGAAAAATTTCTGGTTGGAAGGGGACAAATTCTCAGATATTCATGCAATGATAGTGACCAGAGGATGGGGGGAATTGACGTCATTTGCAAAAGAGGCCAGTACGACATTAGCTAAAGAGTTCTTTGCAAATGCATATCTTGGTCCTGCTAAAGAAGATGGGAACTATAAGAATGATTTGATGAAATTCACAAGTTTCGTCAGAGGGAAGAACGTGCCATTTCATGAGAAAATTATCAATCAATTGTTTGGGCTTGAGAACTATGAGCAATGTTCGTTTGAAGCAAGAAAGGCCAAGGGATCTAACATCGATCATCAGGAGATTCTTAGTACTCTGTGCAAGCCTGAGGCCGATTGGGTTAGGAACAAAGACGGAACACCAAGAAAACTTCACTCTACTGACCTGACACCCGTTGCTAAAGCATGGGCAACATTTGTTTTCCATACCTTGCTCCCATGTTCAAATGTGTCAGACTTGACCACTCAGAAAGCAACCTTGCTAACTGCAATCCTTAAGGGTGAACCAGTCAATGTTGGCCGTCTCCTAGCAAATGACCTCTGGGCCACAGCGAACAATTCTTCTCCCACGAGCTACATCGACCACACATCATTGATCAACAAGCTTTGTGAAAGGGTGAGGGTGTACCCTGAAAAGAATGAGGAAATTGTGAAGCCATCTGGGCCAATCACCACGAAATGGATAGAAAAGAATCCATTGTGACTTGAACTTAAATGTGGTGTTAGTTCACAACAAACATTGAACTGATGATATAGTTTCTTGTAACAAATGTTTATATTATCAGTATGGTTCAACTCATAGGTTCTTTTAATTAGTTATTGAGACGTGTTAGTTATCATTAATAGAGGTAATGCTTTGACAGTGAAAATAGTGGTGAGAATGTTTGGTCATGAGGGGATCCGGATCATCACATCGGGCCTTGAACAATGATACAAGTGAGAGAGACACCACACTTCAACCAAAAACCTCAAGACATTAGGATTATGGGTGTTCTCATTTATAAAGTGTTCAACGTTCATTTTTCCATCTGATGTGTGACATATTACTCAACAGTCACACTTGATATACCAACGGAGAACAACTTCAATAATGTATCATAATTCTATGAAATAATCACTTGTTGGAAGTTATAGTCTTTATTGCTTCTAACATGTGTCAAGCAAATATAATCAGACATAACAGTAACCTCCAATACTCTTTGCATATAATTAAGTCAAATACTTCCTGAAATAAACAAAACTTAGTAAACGATGTTATATTATAAGGACAAAACTTATGTGCATTTTCTTAGATGTTTTTCGTATGGTTCCTATTCTTCACATAATATTTACCTTTTTGTTACAACAAACTTTGAGAAAATTGTACATTTGAAAAACCATCGGTAATTATGAGTATTTAATGTGAACAACTACACGAAAAACATCTAAAACTATATACATAAGTTTTGTCTATATTATAATGTAGCAATCTATATACAAAACTGGTTACAAATGTAACACCTTTATTCCTTTTTAAATAATATTATGCACTTACAATGTATGCAAATTACTGTATTATAATTAATCTTAATTATAATCATATGATTTGTATATATTAATTGTATTTCAAACTAAAGGAAATTAACTTCTATGTTTTCTGGTTTTCAGATGGTGTAATTTTTTTTACACATGTAACCAATCAAATGTAGCGCCACTTTATAGCTTAGTGTTAGAAACATTAATAGTGTAAAAATGAACTTTGATTTATTCAATGAAGACATAATTCCTTATATACAATATGTTGGTCAACTACAAAGGAAACCTGACAAAGTGTAGTTATAATTAACCTAGATTAACCGTTGCGAAAGTGACTCAAAATTGAGTTTCTGGATGTTCCAATTCGGTGGTTGAAGAAGCAAAATGTCGATTTTGCAGTGTTTTTGCAGCCTGTTGTCACGTAATTTTTCGATGGCCGATTTATGGAGTTTGGTGGCTGAATTGTCGTGACAACAAAAAAACAGAAACATACTTTTATGGGCCAGATTTGTTCTAGTTTTTTTTAAGGATGCTTTTACTATAAATATAGACATTGTATCGGTGTAAACCTTGAGAGAGTGAAATAGAGGGGACTGAAAACAAGGGATTAGAAGTCAACAAGAAAACTAGGGTTTATATAGAGTTTGCTCTTGGCAACAAACACTAGGGTTGGGGTTGATTCACCTTGGGAAACAATATTAGGATTGAGTCTCTTGGTCACGGGAAGAGATTGGGACTTTGGGTATAATTAGACGAGAGACTTATTCTTGTAACCCATTGATATCTCTTTTATAAAGTTACTCATCATTATAGTGAAACGGATGGCTGCTCTCTCCCCCAAACTAGGTCAGTTTTGGACTGAACTGGGTAAACAAATTTCACGTGTTCTCTCTTTCTTTTCTCTCGATGTTTTCTACTTTTACTTGTATTTATAACTTCCATACACTTTGTTTGGTTGCTTGATTATTACTTGCTCCACACATCAAGTATTTTATTTGTGTGATTTTCATCGAATTCACAACACTAACAATGAAGAGTTTAACAAACTATAGGAGTAAACTATAGTTATGTTGCTCTAACAGTTGCTGACTCAGCAACATAATAATGAATCTATACAATAAGTATTGATTACTTAGTTCCTAAAATATGTCCATAAACTTTTACATGGTGTGATTTGATGCATGTGTAGGAAAAAGCTGGCTTAACAACATTATAATGAATCTATACAATAAATATTAACTTCACTAATAGTTAGTTCCTAAAATATGTCTATAAACTTTTACATGGTGTGATTGTGATTTGATGCATGTGTAAAAAAATTACACATACAGATGAAATCCAACTTTTAATTAAATAATTAAATTAGATTTTGTCAAAAAAATAATCATTAAATTATTAAAAGAAAAAATAGATATTGTTCCTATTTTAATGAAATTGTTGCTATTTTAAAGAAACTTTCACTAAAATTTTCAAGAAAAAATACATGGTAACATTTAATTTCCAAACTTAACAAACATCATACCTTTTCATCAACTCTACATAATTAGCCATGTAGGAATGATTGTGCCTATGTCTTGTGACACCAAAATAATGAGGTAACAACATAACTGTCACCGTTGATCGTGATATTAAATTGTCCAACCTCGTCACATAGCTTTCTGTTCGAATGCCAATAACAAACGAACAACATGAGTGTCGAACGCAATTGAGGACGATAACGAATAGAATCTGCATTCAATTTTGATGGAATGAAACTATCACAATCACCAAAAAGAATTCCGACACGACCACTATTACCATAAGATAATGCTTTGAATCGTGATGGTGGTTACGAAATGAAATCGGAACCGGTCCCTATATGTGTGACGGTTGGCGGTGTTTGGGTTTGGGTGTGCGGTTGCCATTGCAAGGAAGCTGAGATGATGAGATTGAGAGTTAATAGTGAAGTTGATGAGAACATGATATTACACTACTACAAAATACCCCTTTAATAGTGTCGTTGGTGTAAGGAATCAGAGTGACCTGTTAGTTCATTGTATGGAATATAATGCGCAAAAAATTGACGTGAACATTTCATAACGGAATTTAGAGTGGCCTGTAAGTAACAAACTTCGTACATTGGATAAGAAGAGTGTGAAGAAGACTATGTTTGAATCAGAAGAAAATGTAAAGAAAGAAAGATGATTTTATTATTGTTCGATATGAGTGAAAGTGATTGAAAAGTTAGAGGAAGAAATAGATATATTTACTAAATGACACAACTACCTTTAGAAATATATATATATATATATATATATATATATATATATATTACCATAAAATCGAGAAAAAAAAAGGGTATTACTACGTTATTTATTTATCTCTTAAATATTTATTAATTGATTTTCATACTTAAATGATTAATTTTTATTATTTTTGTTAAAAGCAGCTACTCGCAACAAAAAATAAACTAATATCCAAAAGCAGGGAGTTTATACGGTACAATCATAAATTAAAGTGTACTGATATACTTGCTTTCTAAATCAATATATTAACAATCAGTTTTATGAAAAGAGTTGTTTGTCGACATTTATGTTTTAGGAAATATCATTTTACAAAGAAAAAACAAAATTCTATTGTTTATATGAATCATACTGATTTTTTAATTTTATCACAAAAATATCAATATTTGCTATTGTAATTATAAAAATAAAAAATTAAAATTTTATTTCGTTGACACTTCTAATACATAATATTTAGTTATTATAAACTTAATTAATAAAAAATAATTATTTAAAAAAAACTCATTTAACTACTAGTTTAAAGTCTAAGTGTATGGGTGCGTCTCAAATTAAACTCATTTAAAATAATTGTTGTTTAGGAAGAAAAATATAAAAAGGATAGTCTGATGCAGTATAGCTTATGTCGTATACATAGGGTCTGTGAAGGGTTCCCATCAATTGGTATATTAAACGCATCCTTACTTTATTTTGTACACTAAAGAATGTTTCTAGGACTTGAACACATGACATTTTAATTATGTGACAACAACTTTATCGTGACTTTTCCAAGACAAAAAAATATAATATATAATATTTAAGTTATTAAACGAAATAACAATAATAAATATTGATCATTCACATCAAAATAATAATAAAATTTACAATTTATTAAGAGAAATCATACTTAAAATTTACAATCATTTTCTATTTCGGTATTTATAATATTTACTATCACATGACATACATGAAACCAAAAATCATATTTACTATATGAATAATTAGAGAGAATGGATTCTTTAGAAGAAAAAAAAACTTGTGATGGTGGAATGGATATGTTGTTGGGTGGTGGTGTTCTTAGTGATAGATTTACATGACTCCAAGAGTTCTTTTTCTTTTTTTTTACAATAATCAAGAATCATATTTAATACATGAGAATTATGGAAAATCAATTTTGTATGATTTATCTAATATTTAAAGTATAATTTTTTAATTAAAACTTAATGAAATTTTCATTTCAGTTTTAACCCCCTCTTTAATTGAAACTTATAACAGTAAAATTCCTAAACTAAAAATAAAATTATCATTTTTTGTTTAAGTTCAAAATTAAATCATCGATCAGGAGGATCCATCTTTTATCTCTAATTTGAACAATACCTATATGTTTTACTCTTGAGATATTAAATGAGTTAAAGATCCAAAATTCAAATTCTACCAATTAAAAAATATTAATATAATAATTAACATACTAACATTTTGTATTAAAAAAATAATGTTTTACTTACCTCCCAATTGAATTTCAGATTACTACAACCTATTGTTCTTAAAAAATTGAGGTATAAAGTCAATCATTACATTTCTATCCAACTTTAAAAGGTAAAAGTATCATAATCGTGATATGAAAAATAATTTTTTGAAGGGATTTATGAAAAATAACATAAAATGAAATATAAATATTGTTTAGGAGAAGTACATAGTAACATAAAATTTAGAGTATAAAAGAGAAATAACAAAAGTTAATATTCCCTCTGTCCCAGTTAAATGAGTATTTTGTTCATTTCACACTAATTAAAAAAATGTATTAGTGAAAGAGAGAGAAAAATGGTTTAAAGTGCTTTTATTAAGTATCAGTGCATTTATCATTGAGGAATGATATTTTGTCAACCAATTTCCAACAACTTTTAGTGACAACCTTTTTCCTCTCTTTTTATTGGACAATAACAATAGAGAGAGTAAAAGTACAATGAGAATATGAGAGAGAGTTGTCACAAAAGTTGTTAAAAAATGGATGTTCAAATGTCATTTCTCTTTGTCATTATCATAAATGCAAAATAGAATATATTGAATTGAGAGTGATAAAAGTAGTATTAATTAGAGTTATAATTGGAAATACGTAATTAATATTGTATTGAAAAGTGAAATGAGTTATTTATTTTAGGACAATATTTTTTACAAGACTCACTTATTAAGGGACGGAGGGAGTATCGGTTAATCACATAAAAATAATTTAATATTGATGACATGAAAGAATTGAAAGTAAAAGTATGGGTCATGCTAACAAGTATCCTTAAAGACATTTGTTAAGGATTTAAAACTAGAAATTAATGATGAATTTTAAGTTGAAAATGTTACTTTTTGTTATTTCAATGTGTTGAATGCACAATTTTCAAAATAAAGTTTTCATTTTAAACTTCTTAACAAGTTCCCTAATGACACTTGTTAGCATTTCTCATATTTATAATAAATGCTCCTTAGAATGTCATCTACCGTTTTCCACTTAGGTTGACTTGATGATATTGACTTGAGACCTAGGAGTGTGCTCATCCTTAATGTCTCGATGGATCTATGATCCAACACACCGGACAAAAGAGATTAGAGAGTTAAGAAATTAAGTGATATTAAATAGATCAAGTGACCGTTGTACCTATTTGGGTGGACTAATTTACTCCCTCCATCCCATATTACATGACCTAGTTGACTACGTCACGTATGCCAATGCATAATTTTGAACTTAAATATCTTTAATAATCTAGTAGAAAAAATTATAAAAATTTGATATTTTGAAAATATTCATCGTGACGAATCCAACAAGATCTTATATGCTATATTTTGTATTTATATATTAGTAGAAAAATTGGGTCAAAGCATTTTATATGAATAGTACATTTTTGTAAACTAGGTCATTTAAAACGGGACGAAGGGAGTACTTTCTTTAAAAAAAGAGTTATCTAGTATAAAAAGATTTTTTTAGATTTATGATCCAACACACCGAACAAAATAGATCGGAGAGAGTTAAGAAATTCATGGATATTAAATAGATCAAGTGACTACAAAATTAAATTTGTTTGAATACTTTTAAGGAAATGTTAACAAATGTCATCATGAGAGTCGTTAAGAAGTTTAAAATAGAAACTTTACCTTGAAAATTGTGTATATGATTAATTTTGTAGGAGAATGACCAAATGACTTGATTCACAAAATTATCCTTCATTAACGATATATCAAAGATAAATTACAAAAATTGAAAAACATAGTAATAAATCGGCAAAATTACACTCGACGTCGCTTATCTTAATCTCAAAAAAAGATTTTGTCTTTTATCTAATTTTTCACGTCATTTTTGTCCATTTGCATATGAATTTTCAAACATAAGCTAGTTGATGGTCCATTTGATCATACTCGAAATATTAATAGTTGAAGCTTACATAAATGTACCTAACTTCAAAATAAATAATTGAACTCGATTGATTAAAAAACTAAAAAATCATATATAGAATTGAGTTTGATTAAAAAAACTTAGCTCGTCCTCGTGAGCTTACCTCAGTTGGTATGAACAATGCATAATATATGCAAGGTCCGAGGTTCAAACTCCGACCACCAAAAAAAAAAAAAACTTACCCCAATCATAATTCACATTACAATACAGGAAAAAAAAAATACCTGACTTTATAGAGGATATTAAAATGAATATGAAACAAAATTGCAAGATTCTCAAAAATGAAAA
>Ga0228711_1001689_pt1 | contig 32990 bp, 20 predicted proteins | sample MedpolnodulmetaG_2_FD_177996 | JGI IMG/M metagenome (GOLD analysis project Ga0228711, IMG submission 177996) | Root nodule microbial communities from Medicago polymorpha collected in Santa Monica, California, United States - brown nodules | ecosystem: Host-associated > Plants > Roots > Nodule... | reverse complement strand
TCAGCATCTGTGATCTACCACCCGAAACAACTTTTGTTTCCCCCACAAAGTTGAACCGGGCTATGATAATGTCGTTGGACCTTACGGAGGAGCCATAGATGGTGTGGATCGACTTATTAAACACAAAGCGACCATACAAATGAGAGTGATACCACACCTTCACCCAATATTTTAAATTTGAGGAAATTCTAGCCGGTGCTTGGCACGGGTTTCCATACTAGTGTTAAAACATAATAACAAAGTAGTAAGCAAATAAATACATGATGCAAGTGGATATTTATTTTGGATATTCACTGCTCAGGATTCAAGTGTTAATGTTTACTTGAAATATAACCAATAAACACTATCGATCGGAAGTGTATTTCTTGTGAGTAAGTTATGTCAAAATAAACTACTTGGAAGCACAATTCCTATTTAAGTTCATGCCACTTATGATATTTACACTTGTTAATTTGTTGCTCAAAATCAAAACTTTATGTTACCAAACATATAACTTCACGACAGAAATTGGTGTTCTTTTTCAACATGTTTACAACTCCAAAAAAAAAAATCATTATAGTTACCCTAATAGCATGAAATTGTCTCTTATCATCCAGTCTCATCTGATTTCATTTTTTCATAAAAGTTGTCTATCTCTTATATAAACTTGCTTCCCAATCTCTTACATGATATTGTTACTTATCGATGAAAGTAATTATATACCAAATTGAAAGAAAGTAGAAATAATAACAATCAAATATAAAGACCAATTGAAAGAAAGGAGAATCAGTAAAAACAAAAAAATAAATCTAACATCAGAAATAAAGTTACCTCATGGTCTTTATCTGGAATACAAATCTTGATCTCTCATATAATGCTTCAAAATCTGCCAAAACAAAGAAAAAGAAGAATTAGACTACAAAAAGCAATGACAACTATAAACAAAAGGCTAAAATAAAACCTTTCATAGACAATTTTCTTAGTGATAGATTTTCTAATTTCTAAAAAGCAATGACCTCTAATTTCATGAGATCAATACAATTAATTAAATTAAATTAAATTAAATAGAGAACAATCTACCTCATTTCATCATTGACTTTAGATTTTGATTGTCAGAACCATCTTCATATTCCTATCCATCCTAAGAAACCAAAAGACACAAAGTCTAATCAATCAACTACTACAAACAAACTGAATAAAAAGTTCAAAAAACCACCCAGATTTTTTCTTGAAATTAACAAACATCCTAGATCCTCAAAACTCCACCTCCTGTTGCTAATTAACTTCACCTCCTTTTCAAAATTTAGAAGCTGAACAAAAATAATAAACAGTTAAGCAAACAATAACAACAAAGAGTCTTAAAAGGCAAGATGGATGTTGGTTTATTACATACTCTAATATTGAATTCTCTTTCTTCTTTGTTTCTCCTTATACCTGCAACTAAAAAATCACAAATCAAAACATACAAAAAAAATCCAAAACCTTTCACAACTCAAATTCAAACTAAAAAGGATGAATCATAATACACATCACCTTGGGGTCCGAAACCAAACCATCTTCTTCTAATATTCTCAAGTGAAAACCTTAAACATTCATAACGCAAAAGAAAAAATCAGATGGAATGCAACAAAACATGAAAAAAAAACAATTAAAATCGCAAAAACAAAAATAAAAGATGGTGAATGGGAGCAGAAATCAAACCTATCACAGTTAGGGTTAAGGGTTTCTATGAAAATCAAACCTGCCACCAATTTTTCACTTATTTTTTTAAAGGAAAATTTTGAAATTCAAACTAACATGGATTTGGGACAAGGGATAAGTGTACAACAACTTGTCAAAAAATAAAAGTCTACAGAAACAATAGATATATACAAACGATGACACAACATGATAGGAATGTAAAACTCAGTGAGGAGAAATATTAGGGATTGCTGCATTTTAGATGAAATTTGTTAGGTTAAATTGGTGCGCTGCATTTTAGATGGAATTTCAAAATAAGGATAAGGAAGTGAGTGTTTAGGAGAGTGTTGCTAGCACTACTCTAAAAATTATCAGATGCGCGCTTCTTTTGTTCCTCAAAATACCTCCTTCTACTCCCACCCTCTCCAACGATTCTATTCCAATATCGTGTTTCAGTTCTTTCTTTCTCCTAATTTTTACGTGCTTATTTCTTTCTTTAGGTTTTTTCTTTTTTCATATTATTATATCTACCCAATCGACTTTATTCCAATTTTCAATTGACTTCTTTATTTTGTGATTATGTTTCATTTTTTTTTTCTATTCCAATCAATTAGCTATATAACTATTTCTATTCCAATGTGCTTATAACTATTCCAATATCGTGTTTTATGTTTTCTCGTAGTTTTTCAATCAATTTTTCATTTTTTGTTGCTATTCCAATCACTTTTTATGTTGAGATTCTTATTTTGTGAGATTTTAAACAATTTTGCATCGGTTTTAATTTTTGATAGATTCAAATCCCCCAAAGTGGTATAGTGGTCTGGGGCGGATCTCTTGAAGGTTGGGTGTGGTATTACTTTTCCCACCCTGTTACCTTCTCGCGTGCTCTGTAAAATTTTCAAAAATGTCCTTGATGTTGTCTGGAGTACGTAATCTGAGCTACATTAGCACCATGAAAAAAAGAGTTTAAATGATGAAATTTTGGATTTTGAGGGTGGGGTCTCGTAAGAAGTCCCTTCTAAGGGAGTCTTGATCATAAAAACACAAGGATGAAAGCTAGGAAGATTAATATTGTCCTTAAAATGACTATCCATGTTACAAACATGTTCAGAATTGGTGTTGATGTTGTCCGGATTACGTAATCCGGACTGCATTAGCACCATGAAAAAGGGGTCTAAATGATGGAATTTTGGATTTTGAGGGAGGAGTCTCGTAAGAAGTCTCTTCTAAGGGAGTCTTGATCATAAAAACACAAGGATGAAAGCTAGGAAGATTAATAATGTCCTTAAAATGACTATCCATGTTACAAACATATTCAGAATTGGTGCTGGTGCTGTCCTAATTACATAATCCGGATTGCATCAGCACCATGAAAAAAAGGGTGTTTAGGGGGTGTTCGGATTCTATAATCCGAAAAAAATCAAATAGCACGCCCTATTTTTTTAGATTTTCGGATTACAAAATCCGAAATGGTGAAAAACTCTTTTTTTTCACCCTATTACAAAGGAAAACACCAGTTCGGATTTTAAAATCCGGAAATCTCAAGGGCATTTTTGAAAAAAAATAGGGTGTGCGAGAAATGAATAGGGTGGGAAAAGTAATACTCGTGTAGTTATTGCCACACCAGTCCAAGCCCAAACTTTTTTTTTTATAAAGTCCAAATTTGATATCATAAATGATGCATTGGTGTAGTGGTAAATTGCATGTTTTCCTAACTCATTTTCTTGGGTTCTAAGTTTTGCATTTTGTTTTTGTCATATGTTTTTGTCTTGGATTCAAGTCTTGCCTACTGTTTTTATCATATATTTAAAAGAATTAATTAATATAACATAAATGTAAAAAAGAACATGACAGAATCGATATCGCATAAACTTTAAAAATAACTCATCAACCATTAGACTATAGTGTTTATATGTTGTATTAGTTTCAACATCAACATGTATTAAAAGTTTGTAACTTACTCATAGCTAATCAATAAATATATATAAAGGGATACTCTTTTTGGGTAGGGACGGATGCATGTTGTCCCATCCCACACAAAAATTTTAGAAACTTTTTTTTTAGTAGTATAATGCATAAATAACTGACATTTTGACTACATGGTCTGCACTTATCACAAATTATTTCTCTTTTGGCCCACACTTATTATTATATATCTCAATTTTTTTTATAATCTAAATATTATCAAGAATCGGATGAGAAATCGAATGAGAGATGACCGGTTAAATATTTGTTTAGTTATTTATATAGTGAAAGATATTTTTATTGATAGTGAAAATGATAAAATCAATCAAAGTTTCCATAATATGAAAAATTATAGAGGATAATTATTAATGCTACAAATTTTTATATATAGTGCCCCACCATTAAAAAATCATGGATCCGTCACTGTTTTTGGGTGAGATTTTTTACTTCGAATTGACCATTCATTTAAAATATTTTATTTTTTTATAATATTATTTAAGTTACAATTAAAAAAGGTTAAATTCCACTAAAATATGAACAATAATGTTTATAAAAGGTTAAATTCCACTAAAATATGAACAATAATTTTTATTTTTAGCATAATTAACTTCGCTAAAATAATTCGCCACACTGATAATTTCATCCCAGATCCACCCTTGATAGTGGCCCACCCAAAAAAAAAAATTATAAGTCTATTTTGCGAGATTTTAAATAATTTTTCAACGGTTTTAGTGGACCACCCATAAACTTTGTTAAACCTGTATGGTATGTATTTCCTATAAACCTTTTTTAAACCTCTATGATATGTATGTTTTAATGTTTCATAAACCTTTATAGTTTGTATTTTCCACAAACCTTTTTTAAACCTTTATGGTTTGAGTTCATCCCACATCAAAGTCAGGTACGTAGCTCATGTAATGATCACATCGATTAGTTTGTTATGTACTGGAGTTTTGATTCTAATAATCTAATTAAGCTCGTTGCAAAATATATTTTCCAAGTATATCAACGAATAAGAAAGAGTTTAGGGTGTAGGATGTAGGGTGAACTGACAACTAAGTATCTGACTTTGATGTGGGATGAAGTCATATCATAGAAGATTAAAAAAGACTTATTGAAAATACCTCATATCATAAATGTTTAAAAAAAGGTTTATGGAAAATACATAGCTCTTTGATGTGGGGGTAAACTCATCTTGATTTATAATTTTTTTTTTACGATGAAAGATAAAGAGTGACCATTGAATTGGTATAGAAGAATATATAGTTTGAAGTTGTATATTATCCTAGGGTTGATTAGTTTCCTTTTGTCGTGAATGTTGGAATTGTGGATTAGATTGGTTAGTTGTGGACTGAAGAATCTTTAAGTTGCGCATTGTTTCAACCTCGTGAGACAATCTCTCATGTATCTAATGCTCCTTATAATGTTTCTTGGTTCATTTTTAAGGTTTTTTTGTCTTACAATATTTCAAGTGCTTAATGTTATCTATATTATTGTTTCATGAAATATAGTAATTTACTAGTGTTTGGAACGTAGGCTACTTTATATTTTAAGGTCGTATTTTATCTTTATTCATATAAATATTACAATTTAATTTTTAATTTATAATTAGAATGTTCTTTAAAGGTAATTCTAAAACTTTTAGAAGATATTGTTTGGAATGTAATGTTGTGTGTATTATTGTGTCATACGGATTGGTTTCAATGTTAAGCAATTAGACCCAACTCATATTTATTTATTTATTTATGCATGTATGCATCTATTTATTGTTCTACAAGTTTCAATTTCATACTCTCAAAAAAGTTCCAAATCCAACCTCATTAGTCTTTATAAATAATTCGTTTTATTATTATGTTTGCATGTGCCTGGCCATGTCTCCGCCTACTTCACACCATGTCCTCTGCAAAATAAGACAGATATGTGTCGAAACCTTCACGAAGATACCAAAGATTCATTCTAAAATCTACTAATACCAACAAAGGCACTTGGAACATGCGCACTTTCTAGCATAATAATTACGGACGAACAATGATAGGTAAAATCCTCTTTATCAACTGCTTGATCTAAATCTATCTCTAGAGGAATAGTTATGACAACGTGTTCTTTTTTCACTATCTCATCTTCCATAGAGCAAATTGTCATAGGTCGGGAGTGCGACGGCCTAGGGCCCTTACCGGTAGGGGGCCTAAAAACAATGTATATCATGTATTATTGTTGTTATGAGTATAACATTGGAGAATTTTGCATCAAAAAGTTTACTTTTTGGTGTTATTATTCTTAGGTTCTAAAATTTCAATCTATTCCACATGTGCTATTGTTTTATACTTCTATAATATTTTATTTTGTTTCAGTATCTATTGAGTATTTGATTTATTTTTAAATGTTACCTAAAAAAATATTTATTTAGTAGTGAAAAGCAGGAAAAAAAATGAAATGAAGAGTTAATAAAATCACAACAATTAGTTAACAAATTTTATGCCTAAGACCTCTAAAACTCTAGAAACGGCTCTGCAAACTAGTACATAGCTCGCGTCTTGGATGCAAAGTTTAACCTTAAAAAAAATGAATAAAAAAAATTATAACTGCAAAAAATAAAATAGTTACATGTGTGATGATGATGTAAAAATTATGGAGTAGTTACATGTAAATGAAGGTTTAAGAGTAGGGAGAATGTGATGTCTACAACAAGGAGTAACTGTGAAAGAATGACTAAAATAAGTAATTGAGTCTGAAGTGAGTTTGATCTAATGGGTTCGGTTCAGTCCCAAGTCACAAACAACCATGGAAAAAGAAAGAGCATTGTTTTGAAAGACAAAATCATTATCAAAAAGATTGAGCACTACCATTCAAGCTCACACGAGTGAGATGAAGATGATAATGATTAAATGTTTTTCAAACAAAGGTCACATACGAGACATACATACAATTTAATGCCTTTCTACCCAATCAGATTCTATTCTACTACTAAAATCCCCTATCTCCTCAATCGATTATGTCACCACAAGAACACAGTATAATTATGTATACTATATAAATGTTAAGGTATATTAGGAAATAATTGCCTATATTTTACTTTAATGAAAACATTATAGTTTATAGTTATATGTAATCATTGTCACCATATGTTTTCTTAAACACCTTGCACATAGACGTGCAATGAGGTTATAGACTTAACGTGTTCTTTGTTATATTGATTTCAAATAACTCAAAAAGTTTAAAATTACAAAGTAAAAAATAATTAGAAAAAAGAAGAGTTAAAAGAATTTGTGTTATAAAAAGAATAAGGAACAAAGATATAGAGGGAGTTGACCCGTGCATTTTATAATATCAATATTATATATCAATTAGAAGTTTGTAAGAGAAATCTTATATGTCACATCGTACACTGGTGCTGGGGGCATAGTCATTCCCGTAAACTAGCAACTTTCATCCAAGACACAATTGTTTGGTGCAATGCAAGAATATGCTTCAAGGATCGTCCTTCCTTTCCTAGGCTCCTCTACATCCTCGTCAAGTGGTTAAAGACATCTTGGGGTGAGAGTATCATCTTTTACTTGACATTTTTTATTTTGGAAAATAAATACTCAATAACAGCACACGCATGGAATGTTTTTTTTATTATGTTGAACTTGTTAATCATAATCATATTATATATAATATTGATTGATACCAATTTCTAAGGTCAAATTCTAAAATTGGTATAAACAAGACACAAGCTAGGGATTTGTTTGTGCATCTCACTAATTAGTAACTAACTTCAATCACTTTTTAAGTCCTCAAATACATACAAAGTAATTAATTATTTAAAATAGAAACTAAAATACTACTACTTGTCTGTTCATCTCCCTCTTTTAAGTGAAAACCTAAAACCAAGTTAGATAATTCATTCAACATCAACATGATGAACGGTGAGATCATCTTCATCCTCTTCCTTGTTCTTGAGCTTTGGGATGACAATTTTGAGGACATTGTTCTCCATCATTTTGGCAATAGTGTTAACAATATCACAATGCTTCCCTTTCAAGGTATATTCCTGAGAACTGATTGAGATCGGGAAGAGCATTCTTAATGGCGAACGTGATGTGATCAACAATAACATCAATCTTCTCCTTCTGGACATTTCTGACGAACAAATTCAACCGCAAAATGTGAGAGTCCTCTGTCTCTCTGACTTCGACGAATTGATCCATCAATGAAACCCAGAGACAGCTTCATATCCTCTTTGAATGGACAAGATTAGAGAGAATTGAGAGTAGAAACCTCATAGATTGACTCAATGAGAAATGTGAAGTAGTTGCAATATAGCCATATATATATACAAGTGATGTAAACTAAGAAACTTGAGTAGCAAGTTACGGGTTGTAACTAACTTCTAACCAACTAAACTTAGTTCAAATAACATTTTATCAAGTTTTTAAGTCTGCTAAGTGACTTCCTAAAAAAAATACCTTGTTAAGTGACATGCTGCAGTTGGTGGAGATTGCAATGATGAAGGAATGTGAGGCAATGTATCCTCTAATAATATTCTAATTAATTTAAAGTTCTTTTTTCTTCTTAAAAACCACCTAGGTGTAAGTGTAACTACTTGTCGGTGCGAGATGTTTTAAAGAGTACATTTTCCTAATTTCAAAAGATGAGGCGGGTAATGGGGACATTGATCCCACCTTGAAATGTCTCGTTCGTATAAAATTACATTTTTACCTTTCTTAAATTAGAAACTCTTAAACAAACTTTTAAATTACATTCATATTTTTATTTTGATTTTTAAGGCGAGCCTTAAACAAATTGTTTCCACTATTTATTATTATTTTTAATGAGATTGTTGAAATGACACAATTTTGGATAGTATAGTGTTTTTAATAATAAAAAAAGTGTAAAATGCAATCTAAGTTCATGCAGGGATGAGACTGGATGGGGATACCCGAACCCCCTTATCCAAGGTTTTATTTTTCATCTTTCTTGAAATTGAAGACAAAGATAACAACAAACTCCATCGAATTTGGAAATTGGGTAGGTAAAACTCATCCCCACCCCGTTGCCATGTCTATATGGACTATTCCTGGAATTGAGAGCAATGCCGCACAGAAGTATTTTTTTTTTTTGCATGGCCTAAGCCCCAAGAAACAGAAAAGCACAATCAAAACGGTAGGGAAACAATCCAAACATAATCCGTTTTTACAACCGAAAAGAAGAAATAACTAATGCAAGTACAGGTGCTTTTGGAGGTTGTAAAAGCTTTTCTAGAAATTCACTTTTAACACATCTATGGAATTACCAATCTGAACAGGGAAAAATGTTTTTTCTCATGTCCAGATGATTGAAGATGGATAAACCTCGACTAAACGATATCATTTTTACGTCCAGATGAGTAAATTGAGACGATAGTAATTTTTAAGAATCATGAAATGAGAAAATATGCTTGCAAAAACAGGTTATTCATCACTTTTTTTTTTAGGTTGTTGTATTGCATCAAAGTAGCTCTTATACTCTCATTAATTAGTTCTTCTTTCATTTCAGCGCTGGCACTACTTATTTGAGTTAAATAGTAGTTGCCACTTCTAAGTTCTAACCACTTAACCTTTATCCTTCAATGAGAAACCACATGCACAACTTGGTTTTGTATTTACTTCATATAATAACTCAACTGTGCACACGATTCCAATAAAATAACCATAAATATGTAGTTAACTCTAACTAAATCACAGTGCTGACATTTTTAGTACTAGTACATTGATGTCATTTATATCCTTTTGTATGATACATCATTTTGTAGGCATGATAATTGCTTCATCTCTGTCACATTAACTTACAGCTTAAGTAGGTCTAACAGATGCAATAATTTTTCGAGTTATTTTTCGGAAGTTCACAATGATCTGTTATTTAATCAATCTTAAGGTAAGATGTTTTGAATTTTATATTCATGTTTCCCATAGAAAGAAACACAGTGATAGTATAATTTGTTGATCTTTGCTCTTTTTATTTTAGAAGGAAATAAATATATCTTTTGAGGATCACCATGGAGCGAACGAGCAGTTGGGGTTCTGCAGTTAGTAGGCTTTCAGTGTGTCAAAATGTAGATGTTGGTGACGACGAAGCTGAGAATCGTGAGTGTGTTTCAGCTGCAGGAGATATAGCCCTTCAAGGAGGAAGGAAAAGTGAGAGTGGTGGCTTTGACCTGTCTTTATATATCAAACCAGAAAATGGAACAGTTGTGCACAATCCTGCAATGGAACATGAATTGCCGCTATCTAATAATAACTATATTGTAAATCCACAAGAACACCTTCCCATTTTTGTTTCAACAAATGGAAAGGTTAATTGTGAAGACATAAAACAAGTAGGTTCATTTAGAAATTCTCCTTTTTTGTTGTTAATGATATATTTAAACTTAATTAATTCAAATTGTATTAGTTTCCTCACGGTTGAGTCATGCTTTTACTTTGTTTTTTAGGTTCTGGAACTTGACAAGAAGTTACCCAAGCTACTGGAATTTGTTTCATGTCTAACTCATTTGGCTGTTTTTGGCATTCTTGGGGTAATATGCTAACTTATGTGCTATGACCTTGAGTTTTTTTTTCCTATTTTTTACACATTTCTTGATGTTAAAGAGTATGGTAGATGCTAGGAAATATGTTAAATGAGTTTGGTAATTTTGACACACAAATTTGACTTCATCTACTCGACGCAATTAAATCAGGAGAGGAAAATCTTAAAAAGATCATGATACTAATGCACCAATTGTCATAATAAATATGCAGGTCTTAACAAGGTACTTATTGCAAAAGTCATTTGGACCAAGTGGTTTTGGTGTGACCAGTGATCATACCGTTTTTTACCTTGATCTACCATCAAATATGGTTTGCCTCTCCTTCTGCACTCACTGATTCTTAGATTTATTTCTTTGAATTCTAAAGGAGAAAAATAACCATGGTAGTTATAAGGTTATGATGGAAATGTCAATTAGGTGGATCATATGCTACTATATATATTAGTAAATTTAGAGTATGGTTATCATGATGACTAAATCTTGGACAAAGAATCATTTGCCTGATTGAAAAGCAGTTCAAGTCTTTATTGGAGTTGCTGCATTAACTAACATGTTTGGACACAATATTCTTGAATCATAAGCACTAGAAATACTCTGTCTTTTAAACTCTTTATTATAATTCCCAAGATTAAAAATGGAACTATCTGTTCCAGGTTTTGAGCTTGAAGCATTCATGTCATGACTAATCAATGCATATGATACAGCAGAATTAACTCATTTAAACTTCTATTTTTGCTTTCTTAGGATCAATATGGAAACTTGAATATTACCATCAAATGCATTTTATTAAAGTTCATCGATTAGAAAGCTAATTTTGACAGTGTTGTCATTGATATTTTTCTTTTACATATTTTCCAGATTGGTTCCTTTTTGATGGGATGGTTTGGTTTTGTTTTTAAAGGAGATATATCCTATGTATCTGAACATCTAGCCAGTGGTCTAACAACCGGCTACTTAGGGAGCCTAACAACTTTCAGCGGCTGGAATCAGAAAATGCTCGAGCTCAGTGTCGCTGGACACTGGATCTTGTCTTTACTCGGCTTTGTACTAGGTAATAAGTGTGATTTAAAGACTAGGTACTAACAACACAAAATAGTTTTGCGCATATGTCATTACGATGTCACTTAACTATATTAATTTCTAAAATATCTGTGCAATTATCCATGCAGTAAAATGAGATTAGATGCGTATATAGAGAATTTTATACTATTACTACATATTAAGAAGAGTTTGTAAGGAAATGGAATTTTGTAGGCATGTTTCTTGTAGCATTGTCGATCATCATTGGTTTCTGGACGGCGAAGGGATTCAAATGGTTACTCAAAAGACTAAACATGAGACATGAAAGTGACTCTTTTATATCGAAACTAAACTGGAAGGTTGACAGCTTCCTTCGTCAATTGGTAGTGACCATAGTGTTGTTGGTGATATTAGCTTTGTTATGGGGTGTGAGTAGTGCACTGGAAATGAATGAGTTCAAAAATGGTGGTGGTGAAGCTCAGTTGTGGTTAGCCTGCATTGTTGGACCTCTTGGTGTATGGCTTAGGTGGTTCTTAGCTACTAGACTTAATGAGTGCGAAATTGGCGGAGGGTTTCTGCAATGGCTTCGATTTGGGACTCTTATTGCCAATGTTTCTGCTGCTTGTATCATGGCTGCACTTGCCACCCTCAAGAAATCAGTAAGTTTTTTTTACAATTGAATTATCAATCTAGTCTTTAAAATGCATGACTTCACTAGTGAATTTAGTATATGAAATTATTATTAACATTTCAAAATAGTCTATGGATTTAAAAATATTTTGATTATATTAGTTATTCTGAGTGAATTTTTGACACATGATTTTGGAGATTGTGATGAGTAGTGTTCTAAACCTGGTTTTTGGTGCAGGTGAATAATACAAATTGTGATACTGTTATAACAGGACTTCAATTTGGTCTGTTGGGATGTCTGAGTACGGTTTCAACATTTGTTGCTGAATTGTATGAAATGATAGAAAACAAGCATCTTTGGAGAGCATTTGTCTATGCTGTGGTTACCATTTGTGTTTCATTTTCTTTTGGTATCTTATTATACTATATCCCTGTTTCCAGAATGTGAGTGAGCATGGAGATTAAGTTAGTACCTTCTTGTTAGGGTGTTTGGCTACTTTGTGTGTGGGTTTGAGGTTTTGTCATGTGTGCTCTGGTGTTCAATAGTGAACTTGTTGGGTCCATGGGGTAGATAGTTGAACTTGGAAGAGATATTATATTGGGATCTTGGAGGGATTTGGATTTTGTGCTTGGGATCTTGGAGGGATTTGGGTTTTGTGCATTTGTGAAATATCGCATTTGATAGAGTCGTGTTTGTGAAGCGATATTTAAGATCGGATGGTTCACATTTGAATGGCTTAGAGTTACAATGTGTGATTGAAACTAATGTCGTCAAATTTTGATCAATTATTCTGCATGCTGCGACTTCATCAAATGCGAAATATTTGAACCTTCATAAGTCTTGATCCCATGTGACTATTGTTTTAAGATGTGAAAAATTTACTACATTCTTCGTAAAGAAAAAAGGTTATGAACGTTGGAAAATATATCGAATACAATTATTTATATATTCCAAATGTTAAAAAAAAATGCCTTTTTTTTTTGGTGACTGGGATTCGAATCCCAGATCTTGCATATATTATGCATTGTCCTTATCAATTGAGATAAGTTCACGAGGACAAAAATAAAATCATTAGTTATATATTTAGATTTTTTTAAATTGGCTTTAAATTTATATATTTTCACATTGTTTATGTGAAATATTTAATAAATATTTTTTAAAAAGAAACATTGATGAGTCAACCCGCCAACCCGCCAACCCGTCAGACCGTCATAAAACGGAGATGAAGTGAGATTTTCAACCCTACATCATTAGTTGGTTAGCCCTCGCGTCGCCCTTTTTAGACGGGTAATTGATAGGGTGAGGCAGAACAGGACAGGTTGGCCCTTTTCGCCATCCGTAGTTTTATGTTCAGTTTCTTTATTTTGTGGTTAATGATCCTTATCTTATTCATCCTTTCTACGCAGAATGTATCAGATAGTAATTTGTTGTGAACGAAAACTAACATACACAAAATTAATTATTTTTTTTTAGGAAACATACACAAAATTAATTATCACATGGATTTGGTTATTTTTTAATATATATTTTTAAAGTATTACTATTTATTTTTAATTTCGTGTGTATTTTTTGCCCATGATTCCTGCGTTCCATGATTTGATACGGTTATGCCTCGTGATGAGTAATTAATAAGCTGACACTTTTTGGTGGGGAAAGAGAAAATGCTGCTAACAGCTTAACCAACCAGAATCACTTATAATCTATGCTATGCCCATAGTTTGCATGTGAGTCCTGAGCTGTGATTTCTTCCGTTATAATACAACCACCAAATAAATAATATGGGGAAAGAAATCTCGTTTCTTCCACGACGAGAGATTTCCACGTCATCGGAGCTACCGTTGCTCGCCGCCGCCCCATTCAAAAGGGTAAGTAGTGATTCAAACATTTCTTTTTTCTTTTGAAAATGACATCTTGCGTTTCAGCCTCATTTGTTAGGCACATCAAGTTAACGTCATCTTTTATTTTTTATACATTCATAATTCAAATAAGAACAAAAATGACTTTGAAATCAGAACCATACAATTTATTGATTCTTATTTATCCTCGTGATTTATGCATAAAGTCAACATTGGTTGCGTAAGATAATTAGTTTTTGTATTTTCACACACCCCATTTTATAATGTATTTCAATGATAATAAATAGAACAAGGGTAAGTATTAAATTATAACTCAAACTGGGTGGTTGGAGGAGTCAAAATTGCATCTAGTTTGGTATTGGAATTGTTGACATGGAGAGAATTAACAGTGATGGTTGTTCTTCAATTAAAAGGCGTTCATTGAGCATGTCAAGTCATAGAAGCCATCACACAGATAATGATATTGATTGTGAGAGTGTTTCAGAAGCCGGTGACATTGGAGATCGAGCACTTCCGAGCAGAAGGTTTAGCGAAAGCAACAGTTTTCGCTCAGAAAATGGAGGTGGTGGTGGTGGTGGTGTTGTTTCCATTCCACATGAGTTGCATAGATTGCATCCAAACTCCTCTGTTATACCTTTGCCACATGAACTCTCATCCACCCCTCCTCTTTCTACTGATGCAAGAGTTGGTTCTCAAGACTCAAAATTTGTAAGCACTCTTCATTCAACAATTCACACTTCTTGCCATGTGATTGTGATATCAGTTTTTTAATGTTTGTCGATTAATCATATATGGATAGTTGATTTTGTATACTTTCAGGAACCTTCTAAAGGTTTGCCAGAGTTTCTAGACTATGTTTCATGTATGGCTCAGTTAGCTGTTTTTGGAATTCTTGGGGTAATATGCAAACCTTTTCGGTTTTCACTTACCTTGAATTGTTAGGTATACTAATACTGATATTGATGATGGTATTTGTAAGCTAATACACAAGTTGTTATAATAACTATGCAGGTCCTCACAAGATATTTACTGCAAAAGTTATTTGGCCCTGGGGTTGCTAATGTGACAAGCAACCATACTATTCTTTACCTTGACCTTCCTTCTAATATGGTATGTCCCCTTTCCCATCTTCATTATTTTTATGTCTTTTGTTTATGTGTTGTGGTGTGTTTCACAAAGATAAATACTGTTTGGCCAGGAGCATAGCTATTAAATAATATTGTAATAACATTCTTAAAAGCATAATATATATTAAATTCACCACATCTATTGCTTTTCTAACAAATCAGAAAAAGATTAACGCTTTCTGGATGTGGATCCAAATAGAAATTTTCTACATTTAGTCATTCCTTTTCTCATGGGGCATGACAGAAAAAGATTAGCCACTTTTTCGATTTTGCACATCCTAAATCTTTGACCTATTGCAGGATAAACAATAGAAAAAAAATTGTTTTGCCTCTTTCTAAAATACAGTTTCACTGGCGAACTTTAAAAAATGACACGTTTTATTTATCTAAAGATCCCAGTTGTAAATTAGTTCTGAATCTTGTTTTATTATAATCAATTTAGAAGTTTTAAATTGCTGTTGGTGAAAGTGAAACTTAAGCCCAATTTTGAAGTGCACACAAAAGGAACCTGATTCAGATAACATGATCCTAATGCACTTTTTTTCTTACATTTCATTTCAGATCGGTTCATTTTTAATGGGATGGTTTGGTGTTGTATACAAAAAAGACATATCTAATGTGTCAGAGCATCTAGCCGTAGCTATAACAACTGGTTACTTGGGGAGCCTTACAACCTTCAGTGGTTGGAATCAAAAAATGCTTGAACTCAGTGCTTCCGGCCACTGGGTCATCTCTTCACTTGGCTTTCTAATAGGTAAGTAAGTTCATTTCATGATGGTGTGTAACATTATTTTAAGCTTATATCTCTTTCAATCATAGTTTTTTTTTACACTTTTGATACTTATCCCAAGTAATTAAATTGATCTTTTGTTTTTCCCTTCAGTATGACTCAATTGATAAGATGTTGTTTGACAATTGGAAATTTTCAGGTTTAGCTCTCGTTGCCGTTTCCATCGTATTTGGGATTGAAACTGCAAAGGGTTTCAGACTGCTTCTCAACAGGCAGAATATTACAAAACCAGAAAACGGTACCTTTATGATCAACTTCAAAGTAGACAGCTACAGTCGCCAATTGACAATTATGGTGATCTTCTTGGTGATATTGGGCGTATTATGGGGTGTCAGTGGTGCATTAGTAAAGGCTAAGTTCAAGCGTGGTGGCAGTGCTGCTGAGTTGTGGTTTGCTTGCATGGTTGGACCTATAGGTGTGTGGATTAGATGGTTCTTAGCGAGGCTTAATGGACATGGGTTAGGAAAAGATGGTTTAAGATTTAAATGGATACCATTTGGGACTGTAATTGCCAATGTATCAGCTGCTTGTGTTATGGCTGCACTTTCTACTATAAAGAATGCAGTAAGTTTCTTTGCCATCATTCATATTCTAGTTGTCCCCCATGTCTGATTTGCATTGTCTAATATCTAAATTGTTAGTGTATGAAGCACTGACACTGTGTCACTGGCACTTACACACTGATAATAATTTAGAAAATTAGCAGTGATTGAATATAACCATGTGTCTTAGTGTCGGACAGACATTTAATCTGAAGTGTCACGGTGTCAGTGCTACATAGCAAGCGGTAGCCTACTACATTTATCTTCTTATTGCCACTGTATCAGTTTCTTTATCATCATTTACGGCTTCATATAGTATACAAAGATAACAGAATTCTTCAATACAAAGATAACAAAAATCTTCAATACTAAGATAACGGCATCCTTTACCAGCGTTTATTTGTTTGATGCAGGTGAACACAAGGAATTGTGATACTGTTGTAGCAGGAATACAGTTTGGTGTGATGGGGTGCCTTAGTACTGTCTCTACTTTTGCTGCTGAGTTTAATGCAATGAGAAAAAGCAGTGACCCTTGGAGAGCATATGCCTATGCTGCTATTACAATATGTGTCTCGTTCTCTTTTGGAATCTTAATATATTGCGTTCCTTATTGGACAAAGGGATTTGACATTGACACGTAGCAATTGGTAATGCAATCATGTTTTTAACTCTTGATCTGGTGTGGTCGAAACATCAAACCGTGGTGGCATCCTCCCTCATTATTCCAAAGATAACAATATTGTTACATTGGGACCGAGCGATTCGGAGAAACGGAGTATTGTATTTACCACTATTGAAAAGAAGGTGGTGGTTTTGAGTTTGAATCCCATTCAACCTGCGGCACCAAGCAGCACACTTTTTTGAGTGGTTGAAGATGCAGTTTTGTGTTACGCTTTAACTATTTAATTGGAACATGCGATTGTTCCGTTTAATGCTTATTTTGGTTCTTACTTGGTTATGTTCCTTTGTAAGTTTTAACAAAATTTAAATCAAAAGAAGTAATCTTTTCTGGTGAACTATTATTCTAGTTTATGTTTTTCTTTTGTTTCTTTTACAATTTTTAATCATATAGCAGAATCATTTTAAATTCTTTGGTTTTGTTACAAAACTTTAGTAAATGTTGTTCATAAGTTAAGGAGAAAGATGCAGCTGATTATTGATCCGTTTGTTAAGTTTCTTATTGTGGCAGCATTGTATCCAAATTTTACCAGTGTTTGGTAGAGATGATTCTAGACATTGAGCTCGTGTACTTCTTTTGTCCAAATTTTATCAGTGTTTTGTGCGTAATGAATTTTACATGTCATTTTGATATATTGCCTGTTTGCAACAAACTGTGAATATTGTTGTTGTAGTATGTAATCCCGTGATTGTAATAGTTATACTTATATATAGCAATAGAGGGAGAAGTCAGAAGGTGCATATAAGTTCCTTTCTGCCATATATGCTCTCCATTTGATAGTTTTCTTAGAAATTGTTTTACTTTTTCAGCAACAATATAAAGCAGAGTCATTCCTATGATTCTGTTATTTGGATTATGTGTAAATACATTGATTTTGGTTGTATTATTTTCAGAACTCTGTATATCTCCCAATCTACATGAAAATATGAGACTAAATAATAAGTTGACTGTACTACAGTTTTATGTGAGAAAAGCTTGATGTGTCTCATCTGTACCTTTTACATGGATTGGTTAATAATATTGTATTTTTTTAATGACAAATGTTATTAGTTGTTAGAATAATATTGTACTTCGACTTGTTCTTGGTTTGGCTTCTACACAGAGCATCAATAGTAAACATATCAAAAACTGAAAACCATGGTGTACATGACATAAATTTCGTAAGATATAAAGGATAAAGAGGTGTATTTTGATGTAGACATTTTAGAGATGTCTAGAAAGACATTGTAATTGTTTGTAAGTTGTTACATTCAACAGAAGCTGATACATGCTGAGATTCAGCACACCATTAAATTCTGCTGTCTACATACATATATCTTATGAGAATTGCATTTGGTATCTAAATTCTACAGCTAAGCCTCATCCCAGATTTCTCCTTCATAATTCAAAAATAACAATCTTTTTACAAAGGATCAGGGACTGAACAATTCGAAGGCACACAAATACACTACTGTGTGGTTCCAATGATGATTGCTAGAGAAAAATAAAACAAAAAGAAAGCTCAGATGTGCCAGTTTTCGCAACCGAAGTAAACGATAGTGATGAACCCATCACCACATTTTGCACAAATATCATCATAGCTAACAATATTGCACCAGCCGGGAATCGAACCCGGGTCTGTACCGTGGCAGGGTACTATTCTACCACTAGACCACTGGTGCTTTGATGTTAACTCAACCTACGTTTAGATACATATAGTGATCAAGTATTTGTAGTCTGTTGAATTGAACATTTTTTTTTTCTTCCTTATACTAATTTATAAAATCAACTTTTTAAAATATTGAATTTAAAACTATATTACTATTTACACTATTATTTACAACAATTTCTTTCCTCTTTTACACATCATTCCTCCTTTCGGATTAATTATTAGATCAAGTGACACAAGTCCATTTTCACTAACCAATTTGTCTACTCTACTTTGAGGACTTAGTTTTTTCTCTAATTATACTATAACAGCCTGCAATATGTCTGAATTGGTACAAGCAGTTTCACTTACTGAGGGATCTTATTGAGCTTACAGTATGCATAATCTTTATATTTCTTGGTCTTGAATTTTGGTGGGTTGTCTTGGTTAACCAGTTTTGGGTGAGGCCCAACTTCTTGCTCTGGTTGCGGTTCTATGAACACTGGCCAAGAAATTCTTATAGCATCTTTGCTCACTGTTGTTCTGTGTAATACAGCCTTGTATTTTCCATTGCTCATTATCTGATGTCACCATATATAAATCAGTTATACTATTTCTACTTTAATTTTTTTTATCTTTCTTTCAAATTTTAGAAGAACCTATCCTCTATACATACATGTAAATCTTCTATAGAAAATTGATGCAAGAAATTCAACTTATCTCTATATGTCGCAAAAACAATAATCAAACATTAAGGGGCAATGCGAGACATGTATATATACCTCCATTTGGTCACCAATGTGAATTACAAAAGCCGAGGGGACATACTTAACATCGTACCAATGTCCATCTCTAGAGGCTTGAAGACCCGGAACATCATTTGGGACAAGAAGGGTGATACAACACATGTCTGAATGAGCTGGAACACCAAGAACAAGATCAGGACAGGGGCAAGGTGGGTAATAGTTAATCTTTAACAAGTGAACCATGTTATCACCCCCTGCATACTCCTTTAGCTCGTGACCTTCAAGCCCTAACCCTATTGACAAGCTTTTGAACAACTTGTCTACAACCCCATGTAGGTGTTTGCCGTATTCCTCGTTGATCTCTCTGCAGCCAACATATCAAAATTAATCAACCATATGTATCATGACTCATGAGTCTTATAAGACCTACTACTCATTAGTACTAATTCACAATTTAACGACCGATTTACAATTATTTCCATCTTTGTAGCAACAGATTTAGTGACCAAATTTTTGTATCATTGCTAATTCGGTCTATAAATGAGTGTGACCTATTTGAGAAATGTCGTTAAATCACTAGTTGCTAATGTTATGATCAATTTAATCATTGGTTTACCATTTTTAGCCTCTAAATCAGTTATTATATGACAATTTTTTGTAACTAAAACATGATTCTTTCTACATGCATATATGATTTTTAGTATTATGAATTTGTTTTGAAAGATCATAAATTAATCTTATTAGACACATCTATGTACATAAATATATTTTTAGAACATGCATGAATAAGTAACCTGTAAGAAGGAGGATATTTAGGCCAAAATCGATAGTCAATATCCGAAGGTGGCCATATCTTATGAAACAAATGATCTACCCAACCTCTCTTGTTATCAACATCTTTACCAAGCTTAGATCCATAACCTTCAATAGATTTAGAATCAGGAGGTTTAGCATATTGCTCCTTTTCTTCTTGTGGTAACTCAAAAAACGTTTTTCCAACACTTTGAAGTTTGGTTATAAGTTCTGTAGGTATTTCATGATTAACAATTTGGAACATTCCCCATTTACAACTTGCATCTATAATTTCACGTAACACTTTTTCCTCATCTGGGTTACTAAAATCAATTAGAGGAACCTCTAATCGGGTCCCTCTAACGGTTGAGTTTCTAGGTTGTTCTTTTTCGGACCTAACAAACTCTGCTGGAATTGTTTCATTCGATAATGAAGCTACATTTTGCACTTTTTGAGTCTTTTCCATTATTCCTTTTTTGTGTTAAACTAATCAAATGTAAATTTTTCAAATCTATATATACCTCTAATAATTAATTAAAGAAGTTGCTTACATAGTTTTGTCTAAAAAAAAAAGTTGCTTACATAGTATTTCTAATTAGTTAGTGGGTACAAATTAATCAAGGCAAAATGATGGTTTGCTTACTTGCATGAAAAGGAAGATTTTTCTCCGTGAAAACGGGTTAATACATCCTCATATGATAAGATATGTGACTATTTACTTGAAGTTCGTATATGGTTCAAATTGTAAAAAATTTTGATTCGTATGTAACATATAAGCTGGTACAATATTGACCTTTGGTTAGGGAAAATATCATTGCTATACAAAGCAAAAGACATAATCACCAACAAAATTTTCACTAACAAAAAAAGAAAAAACAAAATTGTCACAAGTTTTTACCTCAACCTCAACTCATTTTGTCTATATTGAATAGACTTATAAAATCTTATGTGTTTACCTAACATTTTATTTAATAACATTAAAATTATTATATATATGACATTAATTTAAAATATTAAATTAATTATAAAGTCAAAATAGTGTCGTGTTTAACCTTGTATCATACACAAAACGATCCTACAAAAGCATAAATTTACATCCAACAAACAAACAATCTAAAATAACAAGTTTTCGGAAGCTTGTTAAGTTGTTAATAAAAAATGACTAAATTACATTAAGTTATTTAATTATAATAAATTGGTCCTTTACGTTTTTTCGTACCACTTAGGTTCTTTAAGTTAATTAAGGGTCTTGGTAACCGGTGCCCTCAAGTAATAGTTAAAGAATCTATAAATAGAAATTTTATCTTGAAAACATAAGATATTACTTTAGATCAAGTAATAATTACATAACTTTTTAATAAAAAAATTACTTATTTTGGTTAGTATTCTTCGTTAATTAATTGTAACACGTTAGTCTTTTATGTTTTTTACGTACCAATTAGATCATTTAAGTTATTTAACCCTAACAATTTGGTGGATTTTAGATATTAAAAATGTAGGTTATTTAGGGCATAAAAGTTTCAATTAAATAACTTAAAGGACCTAAGTGTTACGAAAAATACTTAAAAGACTAGCTTATTACAATTAATTAATTTAAAAAACTCAATTGGTACGAAAATACTTAAAGGGTCAATTTATTATAATTAAATAACTTAAAAAAACGTCCGGGGTAAGGGTTTTACCTTTTCAGAAAATTATGTTTGATTCAATTTTGTTTCAATTATTAAGTGGAGTATTTAGGTAGAAAAAGTTGGATGGGCAAGTGGCTTGTGCATGTCCACTGTGTGGTCGCCCTGATTCAATTATTGAGTAGAGTATTTAGGTAAAAAAAAGTTTAAATTTTAGCTAGTATCTTTTTGGTGAATTCTTTGCAGCCAATTTGTTATTTTCCTGCCGGATTTCATTTTGCAAGTATATATTACTTGATGACATTCAGTCCGTTGGACAAAATTCATAGTATTTTTTTTCCTAAAAAAAATAATTCATAGTATTTTTTTAAAATTAATTAATTTGATTAAATTCTTCGATTTTATTTTTAAATCTTAAACTCCAGCATATTGTACGAGCATTGACTATTTGTTGGACAATCAATCCGTTGAATTTCCAGTATCACCAACTAAATGATTTTGGTGTTACTTTGGAGTAAAAAACAAGTTTGGTGTTACCACAAATCTGTCAATAAAACAAGAATGACAGTAATATTTATTGTCTAAATTGTTCAAAATAAAAATGAAATCAAACTTAAATATTAGTAACAAATATTGTTTTTTATTCAATAAAATATTCAAGAAAATTTATTAAAAAATTCTTCCATTATATCTCATTTACCAACTATTAGATTTTCCGAGGGTTTATAAGAAAATTCTTAGTTGTAGATAATTTTGCTTTTATAAGATTAACTGCAACTAAAAATGAGTATGTAAATCAATTGAAAATGTCAAAATTGTTAGGTTGGATGTTGTCATCGGATTTGAATCTGAGACCTTACACCATTAAATTAAATGGTATATGATGTTTTTTTTTTTTAGATGGAGTAGTAATCCACTGAAATAAAACTCACGCACAACTGTGAGGTCCCGGGTTCGAATCTGAGTCACGACATCTGACTTGCAATTTTGGCATTTGCCAATCGAACTAGGATTTTCTAGACAACGCATATAATACAAGTTCATTTTGTTTGTCGATGTTAGACAAAGCATAACTTAAACAAGTTTAAAGAAAATACAAGAGTTTCAATTCAACCATCTACCGTTATTGTTAGAAGTAACTCCAAATTAACTTCAAGCATCAACTTTTGTTTATTATTGTTGTTATGCATTAATTTGGTTGCAAAAACGATAACATGGCATGTCTAAGTTGAAGGAAGAATATGGTTAAATTCATTTATTTATATTGTAAAGTGATTGCTTTTTTCGGTTCACATCTAAATGTTTGGTATTATAATTCCTTGAATATACCTTGTTGAATGGTTGGTTGCATGCAAATATGCAAGATTACACAATTGAATTATTATGGTTCCTAGTATATATAGTTCTCCTACATTGATCTTATATCATAAGAATTGAAGGAAAAATTAATCTATCATTCACATTAAAGTTAATGGAAGTCAAAAGGGTACAAACTTTAGCTTGTAATCAGCTAAAGGAGCTTCCACCACAATTCATACGCTTAGCAAATGAAAGACCAGAGAATACAAAAGCCATGGAGGGTGTTACTGTGCCTATGATTTCATTATCTCAACCACATAATCTTTTAGTTAAGAAAATCACTGAAGCTGCTTCTGAGTGGGGTTTCTTTGTTATCACTGACCATGGTATATCTCAAAAACTTATTCAAAGTTTGCAAGATGTGGGCCAGGAGTTCTTTTCTCTCCCTCAAAAGGAGAAAGAGGCATATGCAAATGACCCATCAAATGGTAAATTTGATGGCTATGGGACTAAAATGACCAAGAATTTGGAAGAAAAGGTTGAGTGGGTTGATTATTATTTTAATCTCATGTCTCCTCCTTCTAAGGTGAATTATGACATGTGGCCCAAAAATCCTCCTTTGTACAGGTTAGTACTTACATTGAGCACGTTTGTTACAACTTTTTTCATCCGTTTGTTACATATTGATTTTTCATGGCTTTTTTTAAGTGATTTTCATTATACTAAGCAAATATAAACTAATTGATGTTTTCTTATTAATAATCTCTAAATTATTGAATATTAAACTCATTTTTTTAATAATCTGTAACAAACGCGTCATCATCTAGGATTTGGATCTACAATTGCAATATGGTGTTGCAGCGTACAAGCGTTGTATTTAGAGAGAGAAAATTTATTTGAAATTCAAAGGAAAAAACTAATTCTATTATTGTGTGTGGTAGGGAAGTAGTACAAGAATACAATAAAGAAATGTTAAGGGTGACGGACAATATTTTGGAGCTTTTGTCAGAAGGGCTAGAATTGGAGAGTGAGACTTTGAAGTCTTGTTTGGGAGGTGAAGAAATAGAATTAGAAATGAAGATAAATATGTATCCACCATGCCCACAACCTGAATTGGCATTAGGAGTTGAGCCCCATACTGATATGTCTGCCATTACATTACTTGTCCCAAATGATGTTCCAGGCCTCCAAGTTTGGAAGGACAATAATTGGGTTGCAGTAAATTACTTGCAAAATGCACTCTTTGTGCACATTGGTGACCAACTTGAGGTAATGAAATGTCACATTTTAGTGGATTATATCATATTATTTATACAAAAATGAAGTTTGTACAAAATATACTCTTTTTGTCATGGTAGGTGTTGAGCAATGGGAGGTACAAGAGTGTCTTGCACAGAAGCTTGGTAAACAAGGAACGCAAGCGTATGTCGTGGGCCGTATTTGTTGCTCCTCCACATGAGGTCGTGGTTGGACCTCTTCCTCCGCTTGTCAATGATCAAAACCCAGCCAAATTTTCAACAAAAACCTATGCTGAGTATCGCTATCGCAAATTCAACAAGATTCCCCAGTAGGAAACAAAGGGTAAAATATGATGACTACCACTAGCGCACAGTTGTATCGCGTGATATTAACATCATTTCAACTGAGACTTTATATTGATTACCACTTTTTTTCACTGTAGTGGTTAGCTAAAATAGTAGTTATGATGATATATTGATGGAAATAAGATAAGGTTTAGAGTACAAGGCATAAAGGTTATGGGATTGCAATTGTTCGCAATGAGATATGTAAACAAGATCAATCTTCATAAGCTATGAGTACTGAAATTTTAAAGAATAGATAGGCTAATGTGACCACTTCCTTCTTTCAAGGACAAATAATGTATTAGCAAAATTCATCTAGAACAATTTTTCATGATCTTAAGAGAACCAAAATTATTTTCATGATTCGATTCTCTTGTAAATTCAGCCTATTATTTATATATGAAGATTTAAAAATCATACATTCATTTTACTTCAAATTACATAGAGATGCCATCCTTTATACATATGAACACAATATTAACATTAGAGGAAAGAAAGCACAATTAATTCACAGAATTCACTATCTTGGTCCTGAGATTTGTTGTGAAGATATGTAAGAAAATCCGCTAATGAAGCGTGTTGAATCTCGCGGTTGTTGAATCCTCACAGAACCATGCTCATTCTCTTCTGCTATAACAGAAGCCTCAGAAAACCTACGACCGTAGAACCTCAAGAAATTCAAAGATTCCATCCTAGGTTGTGGCAATGGAGTCCCACCTTCCAACATTCCAACAACTGTAACCATGTTAGGCCTAAGTGATGGATCTTCATGTACACAACACAATGCGATGCGAACGAGTTTCTCCACTTCATCGATTGTAACACGTCCTTCTAGCCTTGGATCAGCCAAATCCATGTAACTCTTTTGTTCATGCATCTCTAATGCATATAGTGGAAAATAAACAAGTCCTGTTGTTGATGAGTTTGATGAATTTCCATTATTACCACTGCTATTGTCATGATCATCATCAATGCTATGACTTCTTGACTTGAAAGAACAATTTTTCCTTCCACTAACCAATTCAAGAAGCACCATTCCAAAACTATATACATCAGTTTTCTCAGAAATTGCTGAATTTGTAAGCCATTCCGGAGCAAGATAACCACGAGTTCCTCTCATTGTTGTGAACAAACCAGATTGTTCTGGACTAAGGAGTTTTGAAAGTCCAAAATCAGATATCTTAGCTTGAAATTGATCATGCAGAAGAATATTCTCTGGTTTGATATCACAGTGAATTATCTTTTGCTCACATCCACTGTGAAGATAAGCAAGTCCGCGTGCTGTTCCAAGGGCAACATCACACCTCTCTTGCCATTCCAAAACCGGATGTCCACCGAAGAGGTTCCGATCTAGTGAACCTCGGTTCATGTACTCGTACACCAACATTCGGTGTCCCCTTTGAGCACAAAAGCCTTTGAGTCTAACTAAGTTAACATGGTGAATGTTTCCAATAACAGCAATCTCGGCGAAGAAATCTTTCCTCCCTTGAATTCCAATGTTGATTATTTTCTTAACTGCCACAATAGTCTTATCAGGTAGTACGCCTTTGTACACTACGCCGAATGCACCAGATCCTATCAGAGTCTTGAAATTATCGGTAGCTACCTCAAGTTCTTCGTAATCAAACCTTGTCGGTAAGCCAGGAATGTAAAAGGCATCATGATCCAAGTCCCCTGAAGAATGTTGTGAGATTGAGATTTGTTTCCCTAATTTCACCTCTTGTTTTTTCGACTTTGTAAATTTTCTCCACATAAGAAAAAAACCAAGAGCCAATATAAAAATGATCCCACCAATTGGTAATAGCACTGCAGCAATAACAGGAAATCCATCTTTTTGAGAATTTTGCTCATTATCAATATCATGGCCAATATTAACTTTAATCAAGCCTAACATGTCACCTTCACCTCCATTACTAATGGATCCTAACTCATTTTCAATCATGTAGCATGATCCAGAAGAATTTCTATACAAAATTCCTAAACAAGAACAGTTACTTGAACAATGACCTTGACAATCAGATAAATTCACTCCAAACATAATTGGATCAGAATAAATATTTCCAAAGTACCTCACACCATAGCCTATATTCAAAAATGAAACAACTGAAGAATTTGACTGACTATGATTATTATTGGTTGAAGAATTACAAGCTAATGGCAAAGTACGAGACCCATCGTTCGGAACACAACCACCAAGATTACCTGATGCAACATGGAAATTTGAAGGACAAGAACAAACAGGTGAAGAAGAAGAAGATGACGATGATGATAAACTGTTATCATTACATAAACCTATTCTTCCACAAGCTAGTGGAATTTGACAACCATCATCTGGCCCAACAAATTCCTGTTTCAAGTTTGTTCCTGAAAAGCTATTAATAGTAAATTGACCATCGGAAGCCAATTTCGCGACACGAAAATTGGCTACTGATAAACCAACTTGATATACATGAACTGTTTCATTATTTCCAAAGAGATAAAAACCTGCTGTGTTTACTGCCATGTATTCAACATCATCATTTGAATTCTTGTAAGCTTTCGAATCCATAGAAATTTTCCAATATGTTTGTCCATGCCATTGAAGTATTGCATCAGAAGAAGTTATTATCAACTTGTAATTTCCTGTTGAAAAATTTGAGTTGGATGAAGCACTTGACAATGAAGCTCCAACCGATAACCGTTGTCCAATAACGATTGTATCGGTTGGATGTTGAAAACTCTCCCAAAGAGAATCATTTGATTGATCAAGTAACACAAGGTTTCCCATCTCAGTGAGTGAAAGCTTTTGTACTTGTGATTTAAGTTGTGGTGTTGACCATTTAGAATTTCCATTTTTGTCAAAAATTGTAATCCCTTCGACAGTTAGTTTCACTGTATCGGAATCTGAGATGGGCGCGTCGCGGTTAGCAGACCAAATGACCGTGTTTGACGCGGCATGTATGATGCATAGATAGAAACTTGTTTGTTGATTACCAGGATTGAATATAGCTGCCTTGAATGTTTTGTTTCTAGATAACAAAAATGTTCCAGTGTTAGCGATGAATTGAAGATACGAAGCAGTGAAATTCGGTGAGATATGATCTGAAAATGTGTAAGCGGATATAGAAGTAGTAAACAAAAGGAAAATAGTGGAAGAAAAATTTATGATTAGTTTCATGGTGTGATAATTTGTTGAAAAATAAAAATGTGACAAGTGAGAAATGATATTTGAATTGAGGAAGGGAAAAAAGAAAAAAGTTGAATTGGTCTGTTTCAATGCTCTCCATTTTCTGCTACCTATATTTGAGTTGACTATTGAAAATCATGCATTCCTTCTTCTATCTAACAAATTGGTTCCATATTCCAATTGATTACGAAGGTGGCCATTATTAATATTTAGTGATTATATAATATAGACACGCAATAATATAAAAATCTTTGTGGATTTTTTAAATATATTTATTTGTCTGTTCTGAGTACTTAGTTGTCAAAAATGAAATTATATCCTTTATGATAAAATAAAGCCGACTTATTTAAAAATGTGACGATTTCTTGGTCTGCATATGACATGAGTAGTTGTTTTATATTTTGTGCTGAAATAACTGCTGTTACATGCATGATATTGTATTATTTGATTATTTAAAGAAGAAAAAACTACAGTATAGAAGAATGAAGTAAACGCAGAAGGATGTGCTGAGACATGGCCATTGAAGCATGCCTTTAAATTAAGGTATTTCTATGGTCCCGGTTACGTTGTGAACCTTTATATTGTAAAAAGTATAACCTATACGGAGACATTAAAATCATGTGCATCCGTAGTTGCGGTTGCAAATCGTAATTTAAATCATAGGTTGGAGATAAAATGAAACGAGACAAATTTTAACTTTGGCACACACAAAAAAATACTTTTATTCATGGCCCATGGGTGATATTAATACAATTTATATAGTTAACAAGAACAACTAACTAATGTAACTAATCTTTACATATATATTTCCTTAAAAAAAATTACACATATATTGTTTACTTGTGATCACGTCTATGATGTCAAACATCTACATTTTACAAGAGAATAAATATTTGAAGGCAGGTCAAAATATGATGAAAGTATTGTTAAAAGATTAATGCAAGGTTAGCCCCATATGAAAATGAAATTTTCAACAAAAAACGCCCAATATGATCCTTTTCCGACCAAGCTAGTATAATCAATAATATGTGTTTAGGATGTGATAGTTAGAACTTAGAATCTGGAAAACGTTATGGGGGGTTCCCAAATTGTGTGAATTATTGAGTTGACATAATGACTGTGACTCAATAATAATTTCATCCCAACTGTTTGCAAGGCTTGGCCACGCCCCACATGCTGGTTGGTGGCTTCGCTGCCGTGAGGATGCTTCATACAACATTTTAATAATATTCTAGGCTTAATTACCTCCATTAATTTATTTGTTGTTTTCGATTTGGTCCCTTAATTCTAACATTTTGGTCAATTAACTTGAACCTAAAATGTATTAGGTGGACCAACATTGTAGGTGGTCTACCGTATACCTTATAAAATTTTTAATTTCAAGGTTGAATTATGGAAGTCTATTGTATCTAACGGTGCATCACCAACATCTAATTTTTTTTAATATTTCACCTTCATCCCTCCTCGTCTTTATCAACATCTTGTACATTCATTAAACACACCATAAAATAAAAAACAAAAAACCAAGGAAAAAAAATGATCATACCACCAAACATGAACAGAACAGAAAGGGAATCAACAACAACAACGCCTCATTCAATCTTCTGCTCTTTCCGTCATTGCTTTCTCCGTCACCGTATCCTCCATGTCCGTCATTTTTTTTCTGTTATCTCCGCCGCCAAGTCCGTCAAATGAGCCGCCGTCGAAGGAAGGTACGTCGGAATCGGTGGAGTGAAGAATGAAGAGAGGATTTGTGCGGTAGTTGATACGGAAAGAAGGAGAAGGAGTAGTGAGACGGTGACGGAGGGAAAGTGGAGAGAAAGAAAAAGAAGGGATGGATTTAGGAGTGGAAGGAGAATGAGAAGAAAGAGAATGGGAAGATGAGGATGCATTATGGGAAGCAAGATCCACCATTTTTGAAAATCCCATTAATGGCAATAGTAATAGCAATGACCCTGATCCAAAATCTTCTTCTCAAAGTAGAACTAGCATCTTGTATAATTTCTCTTCTGATCTTATACTTCTCAAGGTTTTTTTTTTAATTGATTTATGGGTTTTGTTTTTTTAGAGGTTTTGGAATAATGGGTTTTGATTATTTTGTTGAAATTGATGATAATGGAGTTATGGGTTTTGGAATAAGGGAATTTTTGTTCCTACTGGAATATGGACTCACATCAAAAGGGGATTTTTGATGGGAATTTTGAAGAGAAAGTGTTTTTTTTTTGTTTGTGATTTTTGAAGAGAAAGTGTTGTTTTTCTGGGTTTTCATGAACACATGTTGAAGATGAGGAAGACCAAAGAGAAAGATGAAGAATATAATAAAAATAAGCAGGTGTTGTTGGTTCACCGTTTGATATAATGGACTTCCAATCAAATGGTTAAAATCATATCAGAAATATTAAACATTAAAAAGTTAACGGAGATGACTAAATTGACTGACGGAGCATATTTGAGGGACCAGACAGAAATTTTTTAGAGTTAAGGGACCAAATAAGTTAATGGACCATTTATGTAATTAAGCTTATTCTATATTATCTAGGCTTAATTGCACTTTTGGTCCTCGTATTTTGACAAACTCACGAAAATGGTACTGCCTCTTTCAAATCGAACAAAACCGTCCTTAAACTGTCATGGTTTTTGCAGTTTTAGTCCTACCCCCTATTTTCAACTCCATAAACGCACATAAATGACAATTTTAGTTCTACCACCTATGTTCAACCATGAAATAAACAAGAAATAAAACATGTGGGGTACAAAGAATCTACTTTATTCATCACACTAACCAAAAACCCCTAATTTCTAAGACCCTGATTTCAAATAACATGTCTTAGAAATTAGGGTTTTTTTATTAGTGTGTTGAATAAAGTAGATTTATTGTACCCACATGCTTTATTCCTTGTTTATTTCATGGTTGAGCATAGGTGGTAGGACTAAAAATGTCATTTCTGTGCGTTTCTGGAGTTGAAAATAGGAGGTATGACTAAAACTGCAAAAAATAAGATAGTTCAAGGACGATTTTGTTCGATTTGAAAGAGGCAGAACCATTTTCGTGAGTTGGTCAAAATACGAGGACCAAAAGTGTAATTAAGCCTATTATCTTTCGTTTGAGCACTCGTGTCTTCCTGTTCAAATTTATATATAAATGATGAACGATGTTTTTTTATAAAATTTTGTTTTTTTCGTACAAAAAATAAAATTTTGATTGAAATCATTTTGAACCAAAATTGACACAATCTAGGGGTGAATCAAAATTATTGTTGGTGTTATTCTCGACCTTAATATATTTCCAAATTTTTGAAAAAAATTATAAAAGAAATTCAAAAAAGATTTTTAAGAAATTCCAACGTTATGGGTCAACATTTCTCTGACTCGGCTTCAAAGTTTTCAGGCTCGAAACTTCTACACATCTCAACTTCTTGAACCAACACTAATATACTAAACCAAGTACCAAGATGATAACCACACCATGAACAAAATAAATAGTTACACAGAGATAATATATTGTGAATAATTTCCAATTCATTAAGTCAGATCGCTTTCAAACTCTGATTTCATTGCTTTGTTACTTGGATTCAGAGGAATGGACTGACTAAAAATAGAATGACCTATAAAATATAAAATTGTTTTAAAAAAATAAGCAAGAGCACAAATGCAAAACAAATATATATGAACAGATAAACAAATATCAAAATTGCACATATAGATTGAATAAGAAAGATGCCACTTTTATAACAATGTTAATGGTGATTACTCAAAGCAAATCTTTCCTAGTTACAAACGACACTAACATATTAGTAAATCTATGTTTACTAACAATTGACTCTTACACTTTTACGGCACAACCAAATATAATAAGCAGAAAATATTCCTCCGATTAACATAGAATTGAAAGAGAATGAGACCCTCTTGGTTTAATATGCTCTGCATTTCCAACTTTAGTAGACCATTTAAAACCAAAATGTCATTATAATAGGGACTTAGGTTCTCATCAGATGAAAGGTACAGGGGGCAGATTTGAGCAAACACAAAAATGGTCGACAACAATGAGTTACAACTAATAAAATGATTTAAACAAAACACAAAACATAGCAGGTGCTCAGTTGTATTCAAACATCCACAATCCATTATAGTTTCACATTTTCTTAGAATGTCAATCTGAGCAAAAGTATTTCACTTATGACTCTCTCTTTCCATCTTCTCTCTTCTCACTTTTAACAGTACACAAATCCCTTTTCTCTTTCTCTTTCTCTTTCGTCTCCCTCCCCCACCTCCACCCTCCCTCACTGTCACCACCATCACCACTGTCGCCTCATCCTTGCCCTCCCCCCACTGACCACAACCTCCACCCTCCCTCACCACCAATCACTCCCTCTGCCATCTTCTTCTCCGGTTACCATCACCACCACCGTCGCCGCCGTCCTCACCCTCTCTCGCCTCCGTATTTGTTCTCTCTGCCTCACACTCTTCTCCAAAACTCAACATCAACAACCTTTTTAAACAAAAACCCAAGACAACAATAATTTCACAGATATCGCAATGATGCGACGCCGAAAACAGAGAAGGCAGCAACAGAGAGAAGGCGGAGAGAAGAAAGAGCGCATCAATGAGAGAGAAGATGAATACTAGTTAAACAATGGTAAAATACTGGATGCTGTGGTGAGCCATCCCTTCGCAGGGGTGATGAATGAGACGGGCAAGAGCAAGGGAATAATGGAATTTATAGATAGTAATAACACATTTCATTGGAACCCTAAGGCTTTGGAAACATGCGAGAACTGAATATAGAAGAAGTAGTTGGGAGTATAATGAATGTAGTTGGAAGATGTAAGGGTCTGAAGCGTATTGTGTTAGTGGGATTGTTTTTGGGGGAAATTTTGAATTTTGAACATGATTAAGCAAGTAGCCCCGCATTAAGTGTGGTTAGGTGGGGCAAAAGGTGTTTAGCGCCAAATAAGCAAGTTTTAGGGTTTTGTAATTATTGTTTGCAAATGCACCTGGATTAGATATAAAGATTAATAAAATTATCTAGTTCCTAGCGTAGTGTTCGTCTGTCTACTTTTTTTTTATTGTGCTAACATGTGTAAATTAGGAGACCAATTTTTTTTAAAGAAACAATTTTTTGTTAAATTAGTTAGATTTTGATTAAAATTATACGTGTAGATGTTTGTGATTTCAAATTGTAACAACATGCTTATTTTTTTTAAAATTACACCAACAATATAACAAATATAATATAAAATTTTATATTTTTCAATAACATCAACAATATAGCATCATTATTGAAAAATTTGTTTATGGGTGTAACTGAAATAATAAATAATCTAACCCAAAAC
>Ga0228711_1001688_pt1 | contig 32993 bp, 17 predicted proteins | sample MedpolnodulmetaG_2_FD_177996 | JGI IMG/M metagenome (GOLD analysis project Ga0228711, IMG submission 177996) | Root nodule microbial communities from Medicago polymorpha collected in Santa Monica, California, United States - brown nodules | ecosystem: Host-associated > Plants > Roots > Nodule... | reverse complement strand
TTGGAGGGTTTAAAAAAAAAAAAAAAAAAAAAAATTTAATGCCTTGATCGTGTATCTGAGTTATGAATAGAACCCCGGATAACCCACTTCTCCACATTTAATTGTGTGAGCTCCAGCCACTAGGTTACTAGGACAAAAAAAAAAAAGAATTATGAATAGAACCAAGACCTTTTTTTTGTTAGGATAAAAAAATACGTATTTGTTCTGGGGTTAGAAATAATATGCTAATCTTGAAAATATAATTTGGGGTTTTTCCAAGTAATCTTCCTAGTTAGATTACCAAGTTTTATAAAAAAAAATTATATATAAACATTCTTTTATTTCATTTTACATATATCAATTAGTTGAACCACTATTTTTTTCAACGAGCTTATATATATTAATTTTGTGAGTAAATATTAATTTAATATTATAATATAAAAGATATGTTAAATTAATAAATTTAAATTATTAAATTCTAAATATTTAATTATTAATGAATCTGATAAAAAACATTAATTTATATCCTCTTAAAAAACAAGTATTAATTTATATAAATTTTATTATGAATTAATAATACAATTTATGTCATTTTACATTTATCAGTAAATTGATCCACTAATTTTATCGAATGTTTTACTGTTGAAATTACATAAAGAGAGAGAAAGCAAGAAAATATTTTATAGAGAATAAAGAAAATAATAAGATGTGTGAGGAGTATGGTGTTATTGTGCTTACATATAATCCAATGGCTATAAATATTGGTCCATTATGGACCAATACTTGCATAGGTCCAAGCTAAATGGCACCAACGTGAAAACGTAATATACATAGCAACTGGAAACGAGGAAACAAATAAAAAATAGTGGCAAAGCATTGAAAACGTAATGAGTGTGTTTTAATATATAAAGGGTAAAGGTGAGTTTTAATTAAAATGATAAGGGTAAAATTGGAATAAAAAATGATAAGCTAAAAGTTATAAGTTCAAACGCTACTTGAAATAGCGTCTGAAAAATAAGCTATTAGCTAGCGAAATAAGCTATAACCTCAAGGTGAAAAGACTGTTACCAAACAGAACTTTTTTTATCAGACAAGTTTATAAGCTATCCGTTATAAGCTCGCTTTTTGACTTTGCCAAACAAAGCCATAATAATGTGATCTAGACAAAAAATAAAAATATATCAAACAAATCCAAGCTAAGTTCATGAGTTTAACTCAGTTGGTATGGACAATGCATAATATATGCAAGGTTCGGGTTCAAACTCCGAAAATCCAAGCTAAGACAAGTTTTTTTATAATAAAAAGTTTATTTATTAAAGGCATTTGGTTAATACTTTAAACAATGTTTTGTTAGTACAAAACTAAGATTTATGTTATCTATTGTTTCGTTTATAAGTTAACCTGAATGATTATGGACGGATATACTTGGATATTAGTTTGTTAAATTTGCAATGAAATGGACCTAAAACTAGAAGATAAACGGTGTTTTTGTTTTTAGGCTTGTTGACACGAACGATATTTATGTTATTAATTAGGAAAGTTTGGGCATGGGGCGGAGTGGGGGCGGATTTATGATACCAGGCCTCACCCCACTTCCTTATATCACTCCCATCCCTGCCCCCAAACTCAGCCGGGGGTATTAATTTAACACTCAACCCTGCCTCCAATGAGGACGGGTTTTCTCGACCCCCACCTGCAAAAACTGTATTTTAAAAAATAAAATAAAAAATGCATGTTTTTTTTTCGTTTTTTCACAACAAAAAATAATAATTAAATCAATAATTAAAAAATCTAATAAACCTCTTCCAAAAGAGCAAGGTATGATTATTTCACTTTCTTTCTCTTTATATAGTTGTCATGCTAAAAAGGGTAAATGGGTAACAAGATTATTAAATATAAGGGCAACAAGGTAAATTCTAATAAGAGGGGTGGGGTTTGGGGTGGGTCCAGGCAGGGGCGGATTCTGATGTCATGCATAGGAAAGTTTGATCCTCTGGTCCTTTATTTTACTTTACAATTTACTTATATTTTTTTGTCAAGCAATCATTTATTTTTGGTTTAAAACTCGTTGCCATCATCATTTTCTAGATATGCACCTCTCACACCATCAAATTTTCGCAAAGGAGAAGAGGTGGGGGGAAAGCTCATGTGCTCCTCTCTTTAATCCTTCCTTTTTTTTTTGTACAAAAGAGGGAAACTAAACTACTAATTGAACATGCCTAGGAAAACAAGTCCCAGAAAAATTATCAAAAAGAAACTTATGGAGCTCACTAGGTGGGTACTCCAATCCAGTAATAGCAAAAGAGTCTAAATAAAGGCTAAAGGTCGTCATCCAATCAACACAACGATTACCCTCCTCCAAGTATGACGAAACTGGACATGCCAGTCTAAAGCCAAAAGGTTGGGAATATGCCGCACCAACGTGGGAATGGCTCCACTAAACTTACAACTACCACTAACCAAATCAATAAGAGTTTTAGAGTCGCTTTCCACAATGAGTTGTGGAATATGTTATCACCAAGCCATATTCAAACCAAGGTACATGCCACATAATTCAGCATGAAGCACGTCACACACTCCAACCTTTCTAATGTAGCCTTTTAGCCATCTTCCATATGAGCTGCAAAAAAGGCCACCACAACCTGAATTTTCTCCACCACCTTTGCAAGCACCGTCACTATTGAGTTTTATCCAACCTTCAGGGGGTTTATCCCAACCCATGTAGATCGTCTCTTTTCGTTGAAGATTGTGATGAGGCAAAAGGGTCGAACAAAGGTCTATCTGTCTAATAAAGTCTTGGATCACCATGACAAGGTTCTTTGGTTGGTTAAAATCATTTTCAAAGATAGCTTTGTTTCTCCACGTCCATAAGAACCAACAAGATGTCATGAAAATGGTCTTCCAGTTCTTAGTAGTTGCACATATGCCACGCTTGCCGAGGTTGTTGAAAATCCAGTCCATGCAATCAAAAGTAAAAAAATCAGTTATGAAATGAGATGGAACTAGGCGGAACCATACCTGAGTTGCATAGACACAATCCCATAACACATGAATGGTAATTTCATCTTCTCTCCCACATCTAGAACAAATGGAGATATGTCGCCCACTCCCCCACTTGCTTCTACGAAAATTGGTAAGGATGCGCTATTGGGCTGCAAGCCAGATGAAAGTTTGAATACGATGAGGTCCTTTCCAGTCCCACAAAGAATTTCAATCTCCTTCCAAGGCATGAATATCTCCATGTTGCAATCTATAAGCACTTTGAATGGTAAATTGATGAGTATTAGTGTCTTCCCATCCCATAAGCACTTGATTCACAATATTAGTTGGTAACTTTTTACGCAAAAAACTTAGGTTTCAATCTCCCTCTGCATTCAAAACATCCCCACATAAATGGTAGTATCAATGTAATTCTAGGAAGCTGATGGGAGGAGCTCGCTCCTGTTAGGGACCCACTTATCAAGCCAAAAATTTGTATGTCTTCCATCCCCTATTTTCCAAAATATATGGCGTTGAAAATCATTCCAAACTCCAACCAAATCTTTTGATAGGGGGAATCATAAGGTTGGGAGTTGCAAGAAACCATAAAATCGTTATTTCTACCATACTTGCTGATAAAAACTCTACAGCATAGCTCATCCGAAATTTTAATAGGTTCCACATCATCTTCATCAAGAAAGCCCCATTCATACGATGTGGTCTCTTAAACCCCCAATCCACCATTACATTTAGGCTGGCAACACACATCCCAATTCACCAAATACACTTTACGACCCTGGTCTGTGTCCCCACCATAGGAAACCACACTGAATTTTCTCAATCTCATCACAAACAATTTTGGGCAGCTTAGCATATTGCATATGATAATATGGAATAAAAATAATAACTGACTTGGAGAGAGTAATTCTCCCCGCAAGACTCAAACATTGTTGTTTCCACCCACTGAGCTTATTTTGGATTTTATGGACAATGTGCTTAAAATGCACTCTAGTGGATCTACTAGTAGTCAAATTAGCCCCAAGGTATCTGCCCAAACTATCTATTGACGTGGGAGAAACCGGTATGAAGTAAGATATCATCACGAAGCTGATTATCCACATTTTTAGAGGAAAAAAATCTGTGTTTTTTTACTATTGATCTTTTGACCTGAAGCTTGACAGAAGAGATCAAGGCAATGCATAACACAATGAGCTTGTTCAATAAAAGCCTCTACAAAAAAAGAAGATCGTTAACAAAAAGAAGATGGGAAATTTGGGGACCATACCTACCTGCACGCATTGGTTTCCGGTACTCTACTTCTATTTGGTCAGCTATAATGTGGGAAAGTTTATTCATACAAATGACAAATAAATAAGGAGCAAAGGGTCCCCTTGCCTTATTCCTCTTGAACTAAAACTATTTGTTTTAAACCTTGATTTAATTTTTTTAATTAAAAAATACACAACTAATATGACATGTAGACATTGACTGAGTCAAAATTAAGGTTTTGTAAATGGGGTAAAGTTAAGAGTCAAATTTACTATTTTTTTAGTAGGGGGGCAAAATCGCAACATGTTGAAACTTAAGGGGGAAAATTTTTATCCACATTCCTACATCCAATGGTTGGTGAAGATGTTTTCGGCTATTGCAGGTTTCGACTATTCACCCTTTTTGTGTGTGTGTTTTTGTGGCCATAAATGGGACATCTTCCTCGCCGTTACTTATCATGCATTTATAACTAAAAATTGTTCAAACTAGTTTCATTTTCCAACTTACCATAAACTTTGTTTTTAACAAATTTTAGACCTCTACCATTGCTAACCTGCACCGTTCTGGATGCTCCCCCATAATTTTGTATAGATTTGAGAAAATCCAAAATAATATTGGAAGAGATTTGAGAAACTCCTAAATAATTGCAAGATGGCAAATAGACATTCATTACACTACCTAATCTCCTTTATGTGTAAAATTATCAACATTTGCTTATAAGTTTGGACAACGGTAGTATATGACTGGTTATTTCAAACTAGTCACAAATCAAATTGATCGCCTAAATTTTATTTTATTTTTTAAAAAACATTTAGTGTAAAAAATTAGTTTAATCTGAAATGTTACAAAAGTTGAACAGAAATTACAAAAAAACTATAATAATGTAAGATCAAGGATAACTAGGTCAAAAATACATTATGAAGGGAAAAGAAAATACATGAAAAAATGACCTATCCCAAAAATAAGACATAAATATTTGATAACAAAAAAAAGTAGGGAGAAGAAGGCATTCTTCTAACAAGCCTCATGACCATCACAATCTGCCGTGCAGTAGTCAGATACCACCCTTCATCCTTCTATCCTGGAAAAACATCCAGGAGGTAAGGGCCAAGATTGCTTCAAACAAAAATCTTAAGAGCAAATGTATGCCCAAAGGGGGAGTAAACATAAACTAATCCCTGTTGAATTCTAGAATATTTAGTATCAACTCCCTCAAGTGCTTGAGAAAAAACCAAATCAATTAGTTTTCTTCTCTTCTTCCTTAGCAGCAACAGTCTCTGCAGAATCCACAGCCGGAGGCTGATCATCCTCACCTCCAAATCCAAATTCATTAACACGCTTCTTGTCAACTGGATAAATCCACCTTTGGTATACATATATAAGGAAGATAAGATCTGCAAGGAAAGGAAAAAAGAAATTAAGTCAATGATTGAATGATGAAGAAAGACATACTCAAATGTCATATATCGTCAGGAAGTACTTGACCCGAAGTTCTATCCCATAGTAATTCTACTACAGTTAACTCCCGCCCCCTTCCTCCTCCACCAATCAGGTCTTTAGCCTCTTATGTCAAGAGGAGAAGAGGGGAAAGAAAAAGAAGAAAATGCAGCATTGCATACAACACAAGCATATTAAAGTTAAAATGAGGTTATGTCTAGTATCTGAAGCAATTGCAACTTGCAAATAACAAAGAGAGTCATGGTTCCAAACTTACCATCACGGAAGACAGAAAGTCGATGTAGTGTAGGCATTTTAATGACGAAGGCAAAAAGATCATCAATAATGGTGTTGAGAAACTTGTAAGTCATCTGCCTCCATGGTAAGTGAGCAACAGATTTCAGCTTGTAGTTGATGAACAGTTGAGGGCACATCATAATAAAGCCTGCAAAGGTTTTCCAGTAGAGTATGAACACAAAGTTTACCAAACTAGAAACTTCAAGATCAATAACATTTGTGTTAAAATCGGTCGAATATGCTGTCATGAAAGTTTTTTTTCCATAAGTAGAAATGGAGAAAAAAGTTTTTTTTTTCATAAGCAGAAACGGAGAAAAAAAAGATAAGAACTTGGAAGACATTGAATACTTTTTTATATTAAAAAAATAAATAAAATAGCAAAGCTGTCAAGGGAAGTACCAAATGCAAATAGTGTGGACTGTGCATTTACTAGAGGTGAAATTTGTTTTTATTCTATCTTTGTCCAAAGACAGCACACAAAAAAAAAACTCAAGCAAGCAAATTTCCGACATTTCTTCTAATTTACTTCTCCTATGAAAGGAAATACACATGCTAACAGCAGGGGGTCGAAGAAAAAAGTAAAAAATCCCCATCTTTTATTTAAACAATTTATAAAAGCTTTTTGCAATAAGGAGGTTTAACTCAAATTATACTTTTTAGTCTCTGCTACAATAGCAGCCCTTGTAATTCAAATCCATGGCAAAAAAGGTTCATCCTGGTTCAGGACAATCTTACTCAGGACACATGAGCTGCTACTGCAACTGGGAACTTAAAGCATGCCAAATTTATAACAGTCTACGCATTTCTGTTAACTTGGTTTAATAGTAATTAGTCACAGTCATAAATGATAGTGTCACTCCAAAACACGAGATAACTTGACCAATTTAGAAGGGTGCTTACCAAACATGTATACACAACTTGTGAGGGAAGACAGAATCCAAGAATACCAGCTCTTGTGGCGCTCGTACTTTAGTGAGTAAACGGCGAAGCCAGCAGCAAGGAGAAATAGAACATAGGTTAAATACTTCATTGCAATATCATCATACTCTTTTGTCTTGTTCCCTGCATATGACTCTCGATCGCGGAACCTCAACATAGGTATCCTCCCTGACCTATCAATCTGGCAGATTTCAAATAAAAATAATTAAGGAACATAGAAATTGTGGAAGTAGACAAAGCTAGAAAGGATTTCAAATAAAAATAATTAAGGAACATTGAATTTTTGGAAGTAGACAAAGCTAGAAAGGAACATCTGCCTCACTCAAAGAAACGATAAAACAGTAATTTGAAAAGGAAGGCCCTAGAAAATATTCTCCATACATGGTTACAAAATCAGTAAATATGAAAGGTCTCAGCAAAGTATTTTGTACACGCGATACAGGTATGCTATACATGATGGTAAAGGGGGAAAAGCCGGCAATCTCAGTAATACTGTAATAGCAATAATTGTCTTAGGAACTATATTACTTGCTATATAAAAAATTCAAAAGGCACTCTCTTGAACAAAGAAGATCACAAACAATACCTCTATGTGCATGGCTTTTCCAATTTTCCAGAACTCAATAACCAAACCAACTCCAGAGCTTAGAAGAATCATCCAAGAGGTGTCGTTGTCAAGCAGATAAAGGAAGATGATAAGCTGACAAATAAAGCTCACAACAACAGTCTTTGCAGAGAGTCCTTCCATAGACTTATTTTTGTTCCAAAATTGGATGTCTGTGCAGAAAGAAAATCACTAGATTATAATCTATCCTCTAACCATATCGATAACAATTTTTGGGTTTAAGCTATTGGCCTAAAGATTGTAATGCAAGATAACTTACCATTCTTGAAAGCCAAAAAGTCAAATACTGAATGAAGAAGAGAAACAATCATGGTAATACCGAGGAGGTAAGGATTTCCTTCCAAGAATACCCTCTGATACAATCATAAATACACCAAATCGTCAGACAATTAGAAAAATAAGGCATCTATTATTTGATACATAGACTCTGCACAAAAAACATTAGATTCTTATATTTTGAAAATCCATATTAAAATCTTTTAGAGTATTAAGGCCTGTTTGTTTACCCAAAAAATAAAATCAATCTTCAAAAAAATAGAGGGTTTTTTCATTATTTATTCTTTTTACCTTTTGAGATCAAACACAAGAAAATCTTATGTTATGGTTTTTTTTTTTTTTTTTTTCTGAAGAACTTGCATAATTATTAGTTTTTTGTGAAAAAATCTTTTGATGTAAGGACAAGGCGGTACTTTACAAGTTTTAGAGAACAACAGACCTTAAGTTCATCAGCCTCGCCATCAAGCATGCTTCCGTAACTACGGTGAATCTGGAAGGACTGGTCAATTTGCATGAATAATTGCCATTTCGTCATGCTAATGGGACCAACTTCCAGATTAAGTGTGAGTTCAGTTACTGTCTCATTCAAAGCTATCAACTTATCCCGCAGTAACCAGAATTCATTGAAGAAAATAGTAGGATAGTAGTTCCCAGTGATAGGATCAATGTTCAAGTCTGGTCACCAAGAGTTAAGGAAACTGATATATATGATTAGCTAACTTGCATGAATAAGGCAGTGAATCAGTGTCAACATATCGTATGGTTAAAAAAGGAACTTGAAATTCAAACAGTAGGAGAAAAAAAAATACACCATTGAGTTGCACATTCAAGGAATATGTCAGGGCTAGACAAGTTCTCATTTTTTCAATATTTGGTTGCATAGGATGACCATCAGTATTGGGAAAAAGTCCCACATTGAAAATATATAAGACCTAAAAAGAGTTTAATAAAGAGTGGCACTCCTCCCTTACAAGCTGGTTTTCTAAGAATGAATTAGACCAATATAAATACCAAATATGGTATTAGAGCTTATTGATCTGGGTCACCTACCAAATTATACATGCACCAAACCCAATAGTGTTGGCGTGAGGGGATGTATTAGAAAAAATCCAAGTACCACATTGAAAATAGATAAAAACATGAAAAAGTTTATAAAGAGTAACACTCCTCACCTTACAAATCGGTTTTGTAAGGATGAGTTAGACACAACATAAAAACCTAATAACCATATTATTTTAAGGCTACACATGGTATCCTGAAACCAATGCCAAGAAACAAATGGAAAGGGTAACAAAAGGAAATGACAAATGGCAAGGATACATGGAGCGATGTTAGGTGGTATGCCTGTATTTGGGTACCTGCAAACAGGAAAAGTTTAAAATAACAATTGGCAAGGTTAGAAAGAATATCCATTCAATAACTGGGTTGGCAACATAAAGATTTAGATGATTTTAAATGTTTTTCAAGCCATATTGTGAGAATCTCAACCACAGTTAACAAAATAAATCTTCCACAGATCCACAATAAATTCTACAAAGTTCAGGTGTACAGCCAGGTTCACTGCAAAAGTAAAGGGAATTGAAAGGGAGGAAAAAAAACTGAATTTTCATTCTGAATAAGGTAGCTAACTATTTCAAATTTTCAACCATCTCTCTTACTGCAAAACTTCAGATAAAAGTAATTCCACTTAAAAGAAGGCCAATTTATCCAACAGTCTCTTTTACCTCTGGTATTAGATTTTTACATAAATTAGCAGTTATTAACTTTGAAGAGAAATTATGACCGGCCAAAAACCAGAGCATGTACATAAAAATAATGCACCAAAAATAATGATTTCCAAGAAACATACTGAGTGAAGTCAGCAATCAAGTTAATCGTTATATTTGGTTTCCAATATGCACGCCACTCCACTGGACCTTCGTCTTTAGAATCATCTTCAATATCATCAATGACCTAACACAACCAAAAGAGATAAATTCAGAGACCGTAGTTAAACAAGTAACCACCTCACGCATTTAACAGATGAGAACGTTATTGATACAGACATGATTTAACAGCAACAACAGTGACATAGATATACAATATTAAGAAAATATATGGACTGGTACGAGTAGTTCCCTGCACACATACCTAGCCATAGCATAATGATTGGTACCTCTCCTGGGACCTTAGGAAGTAGGAATGAGATTACCGAACAATATCTCAATATTATCGAAACTTTTAAATGCTGATTTGAGCATAATGAATAGAATTACTAAACCATATCCTCTGTTTAAAGGCCAAATGAGGGGGGAAAGGGGCAGAAAAAATTCCATTTTGAATTAATTGAATTGCCAACCTCCCACAAATTTTCTAGCATATACATCCTCGATGAGATGGCCTACGAGGGCCTTTATTATTTGTAAGCATGTGTCTAAGTTTCGCTGTTCTCAACAAGTATCTATCTTTATAAATGAAAAAAGAAAAGAAAAAAATAACACTTCCTCAAGAGACAAGATGTTATCTGTCCCACATATGGTCATATCATTGTATTGCGAGCTTGCGTAGAGGACAAATTTGCAAGAGGGAAGCTTAAGAAAGTGCTTTGAAAGATCTTCCTGGCATTAAAGCTACGAGAATATATGTTTTATATGAAAGTATCAAGACAGGATTACGAAAGAAAGAAAGAGCCAAGGAAGTAGTTATTGTATAAAATGCGATATGTGATTTTTTCATGTGTAAAATCACATGTAAGGAGTGTAAATGAGATGAAAGATAGTTTGGTAGTTATCGATAGATGAAGACTAGCAATAACTATAGACATGAATATTAAGGATTGGATTTAAACAGTCTATCAGTAGATGATATTAATGAATAATGACGCGATCATGGTAAAATATTTTGGATGTTGCTGTTGACCTAGAGATTGTACAAAATATAATACAATAAATCTATTACGTAAAAACTCAACAAGAAATACCTTGAACTCAATCCAAAGTAACATCATCAAAAAAATCTTATAAAGCTGATAATAAAATTATTTGAGTAAATAACAAACCTCGGGTGCCACTTGACCCTCACTTGAATCAGCTCCCAACAGACTCTTCCTTTTATCTGCTTTAGATTTTGGCTTGTATATCACGACAGCTGAAGCCCATAAAAAGAGAGGCATTTAGTAAACCACTTTCCTTAAGTTAAACATATTTAGCATTACTTATTAACAAGTAATAAACATACGATGTGTCCTTCCAAATGCTGCTTGAGGCTGGTATTCTGGATCACTAGGGTCAGGCGAATATCCAGATTGTGCAAAGAAAACATGAGCATATAAACTCCCATTGTGCTTCAAGGACTGTAGAAAGAATATTGTAACCATAAAATTCAATTTCAAAGGAACTACTTTAAAGTCCGAGTTGTATGTAAATAAACCACATATAAGTAGCAGTAGCAATTTCAGAGAGTCGTACCTCAGTCGGGGGATAGTTCAAAGTAAGAGTCCTGGTACTCTCAGGTCCCCATACGGCATACGGAATACTGGTTTCGTGCCATACAAGAGCACTTTCATTACCAAATTCGTTGAACTTGTCATTCTCGGTAAGATAAACCCACATATCCTGAATAAAACGTCATTCAAAAACAACCCGACTAGGTTAGAAAACAAGAAACAACCCAAACAAAACACAGACTAGTTATTTTCTCTCTATCCTTTTCCTAAAAAAAAAAACTTCAGGTGTGTATTAATCACACATTTATGCAATCATGGTTTAAAAAAAAGAACCTGAACTGCGATAAAGGGTCGCGAACATCAAGTGCATGTTTGATCGCGGAGGGTTTGACGAAATCACAGTGTCACGGTCACTGTGATTTTGTTCTAAAAAGGGTAACTTTTGCAAAATTACGGTGGCTCTCTCACCATGATTCTGTCAAAGTCAGAGGAATCCAAACATACACCAAATTTTTTGTTTCTAGGACTGCTCCACAATCAAAACCACGTCAACTTCACTTAACTATAATTCTCTTCAATAGCATGACCGTGATTTAAAGCCTATTTATTTTCACTGTTGTACATGTTTATTTGATACTTTAGTGAACAAAACTAGTATCATTATTGAGTAAAAAATTATAACCTACAAGTAACATGAAAATTTAAAACAATTAAGTAACCTAAAAGTATAATTAACGTCTTATTATTAGTATCATCAACAGAATTAACAAAGTGAATAACAAAGCTGGTACAATTAATATATATATGAATCGAAATCTGAATTAAAAAGAGTAATTGAAGAAAGATCGACGATGGAGTGGAAAGGAGAGAGTGTGTGTACCATAGGCTGTGCTTTAAGGAAGAGGTTGGAGATGAGAACGGCAGGTTCGTTGTTAGGTGATTTTTTAGAGGCAGGAGAGAAGAATTTAGAAGCGAAATACCAAAAAACAACCATACGAATGATTCCGGTAAAGCTAAATCCACCACCGGCTTGTTGTCTTCCTTGCGGTGCTGCAGCAGTGTCTCCGCCTTCAACTACTGCCGTTGGCGGCGCCATGGAATCGGAAGATTTTGAAAAGGCGATGGAAGATATGCTAGTTGCTTACTACTGCTAAGACGGTGTTGTGATGTGTATTAATAAAGAAAGAAATTTGGTTGTGAATTGCGATGCTAGTGGCCTGGTGAGTAAGAAAAGGAATTTTGTTAAAGTGGCCACGCAACGTTCCACCGATTAAGATCTCCTGCAGCCTGCAACTTCTTTCTCAACCGTAGAGGATCTTTTTTCTCAACCCCTACCTATGATTGTCTTTTTTTTATTTATTTATAGTAAAGTACTAAAGAGTTGGATATCACCAACATATTTATAAGATAATATCTTCTTCTTTTTTTCAAAGGGTTAAAAGATAATATCAGAAATTACAAAATACAAATACCACATCACCAATATAAGTCGGTTAGTTAAACATAACCATTGTTATATATTATTGAAAAGACGGACACTCACATGTTTGTCTTTTCGCTTCTTTTAGATTATCAACGATATTTTATATAAATTTTGTATGTAAATTACAAACGATATTTCATATAAATTTTTTGATGTAGATTAAAATTATAAGTATTAATATTTGTGACTTTCAAATATAACAAACTCAACAAACAATATTTATCTTTTTCAGTTAAAACAGTAATATAACAAAAAAATTATTTTTTTTAATAACATAACATTATTATAAGAAAATTTGTTTAAGGGTATGATTGAAATAACAAAAAAAATCAACCCAAAATCCTCTATACTCTTTACATATAGTATAGATTATGTATTGTCTTTATGTGTAATATAAATTAAAATTTCATAACAAAGAACATTACTCATAGTTTACAGCGTTGTGTAGTGAAAAAATGAAAAGTGCATGTTTGAATGTCAATACAAATAGAGAATATAAATTGATAGCCACTTTCAAACCCTCTTAAACAATTTAGTTGAGTACACACGTAGAACATCGAACATGAAAAAACTCATCATCACCCATTAAATTACTCTGCACGCGAAGATGATTTTTTAAGTGTTCATGTATGTTATCGTTTGCTAAAGCATTATCCAATGTAATAGAAGATATCCTCTTATCTACTCCCCATTGTTTTAGCCAGTCAAATAATGTTGATTCCAATGCAATACGAGTGTGTGGAGGTTTCATTCTACAAAAGTTCAAAACACAACTTGCTAACTTTCAGTTTTCATCTACAAAATGAGCGGTTAAACAGATATATCCTTCACTCGTAGACATTGTCCAAAGAACCGAAGTTAGGCAAATTCTATTTGGAATCCTATCCACGATTTCCTTAAGTTTGATCATTTCCATGTTATATATCTTTTCAATATCTGCAACTTCAATATTCCTACAGACCATTTCAACATAAGGATTCAAGTAATTCACCCACACTCAAATTTTATCAAACTCAACAAAACTAAAAGGAAGATCATGAGCAACAATAACTTCTGCAAGCAAACTACGGTGAATTTTTTGGTTGATTTCGGTCATGCTAAACGGTTTTTCAAGACTATTAAGGTTTGACAAGATAGTTTTGCAACAACAAACATGACAAAAGAAATGTGAAGTACCATAATTACGCCCAGACCTAGGGTTTTTTCCGATAGCAAAATCTTTTTTGCAAAAATTGCCTGCATCTCTTTCTATGCCATCTAGATCTTTACCGATTTTTTCAAAAAAAAAATCCAAAGTTCTGACATTGTTTTCTTATGGGTATCGTTATTCTCAAATGTCATAGTTGTTTCATCTTAACCTTTTCCATTCACATCCATATCCATAGGCTACATACTATAATAAATAGAAGTTCTCAAACATTTAAACAAATAACATTACAAAACTCAACCAGAAACTAACAACATACATGAATGAAACAGAGAATTGAAAAAATCATGTAGCATCGGCTAAACACATATAGAATTAAATTTTAAACTTCACATAAAATCGACATAGAACCCTAAAATTCATATCGCAAGCTTCACCATATTTTAAGAATTAGGGTTTATGCCAAAAGAGGGAATACCATAAAATTGATCACAAAAGATTAAAATACAAACATGTAATTGCTATAATGCATATCAATTCCATAGATTTGAACAAAATCTCAAAGTGTTAACAAGATTTTAGGGCTATGTTAAATACACAAATGAGGGAGAAGAGAATTGGGAAGAGAAACTGACCGAGGAGAGTAAAGCCAAAGAGAGACGGGCGACATCGACAATAGACGTCGACGATGGACGGAGATGGTGGTGAACTAGGAAGTGAGAACATGAGAATTATGAATGAGAGTATAGTTTTAGTGGGCCTGGAGCCCCCTCACCATAGCCCACTAAAAAAATCAGATGCATAGAAGGTAAGATAGATTTTAGAAGAATCATACGACATTTTTAAACTATGGTGTAGATTTAAATTTAAATTTGAAAAATAATTGAATTAAGAAGACTTACATATTTACAGCAACTTAATCATAATTAATAAATTTAAAAGTAAAATAGTTTGAGGAAAATTTATGTATGTTAAAAAATGGTTCTGGATCGTCTCCTGCGGTTTTCTCTACTGCTGCCTCCCCTGCCCAGTCATTGGATTAATCTATAGGTTGATAAACATAAAGTGAAACAATAATAACTTAATAAGAATAAAAAAATGCAGAAATGCAACCAACTATCAAACTACTGGCCTTTCATCGCCGGTGACGAGACAGTCTTCGAATGTGCGCCACATTTGCATTTGAGGGTGAGTTTTTACGGTGTCAGCGGCGTGTCCTTTGTTGGGTCAAATTCTTCTAGAGAAACATATATCATTGTGCAGGAAATGGAGGGCAGTTCGTGTTGCAGAAAAGTAAACACAAAATGCTCTTTAATTTAAGGATGACAAACCAATGACTTCTTCTTCTTTCCCCTTTATTCAATTCACTTAACCATTTTTAGGTTTTTTATTTAATTTAATCCATTGGTGAATAAAAGAGATGGGCTTGGGATGTGTTTATGAAAGAAGATTTTAAGCATGTATTCTTATAGATACAAATTTGATGGCAAATTCTTGAAAATGGATAACAACTTTGCATTGTTGCCGAAGGCGTACCTTTGTTTCTCTCTCTCTGAAACTAGTATTATTTTTTGTTTTTTATTCATTTTATATCAGCCGTTAGATTATGGGGCAGAAAGATGGCAGAATTGATACAGTGCGGAGGTGATCCAATTCCTTAAAAAAATAGGCTACACAACAATAGAAATAAAACCATATCCCCTTTATTAGTATTCCCTCTGATTTATAAGTAAAAAATATTTTTTTAGATTCAATGAATAAGTAATGTATCCGGTCATATTTATATGTTAGATACATTAGTTATTTAATGTACCTAAAAAGTTGTTTTTTTGTTTATAAATATGACTAAAGGGAGTAATATGTAAAATAAAAATCATTGTTATACAATGAGTATATTTGAAAATTATATATGTTTTGCAGCTAAATTAGGATTTGAATTTTTTCTATCCAATTTGAATAGGAATTTTTTTATCTATAATAAAATAAAAAGACACGTTTAGGACAAAAATTAAATCCTAGTGAAAGAAACACCCATGACATCACCTTGGAAGAACTCCTAACGAATAAAATCAAGAGAAACATAAAAAACTTTAAGGGGCATTTGTTTGTAGAAAACCATTATTACAATGGTTTTCTTTATGTGAGGTAAAAACAAAAATGATGTTTCGGTTTTGAAGAGGTGTCTATTTTACGGTTGAGAATATCATTTGGAGGAGTAATTTTCTTAGGAAATACTAATGAGCATCTTATTACCGGATATTTTTAAAAAATGTGTTTGGTTAATAGTTGTTACATTCGTTAGAAGCATTTGTAAGAGTGACTATTATAGATGGTTATTCCAATTTTATTCCTATGCAGATGAGAATCTATTATTCTCACTCACCTTGGGAATAAAATCATGGGTAAACCGAAGCTATTTTTTCTTGGGAATGTTTTATTTCTACGAGTTATTTCTTTTTTAACTTTGTAACAAATGCAAGAATCTACATTAAAAACCAGATGAAGTATTGATGTATTATATATCAAACGAGTATGAATCTCACTCTTAAAATGTGACTCAAATGATCAAACACATAAATATTGTACATTGGTAGAGTGAAACTTCACATGTTCGATATTGTCCACCAATAAATTTCTCACATCTTCCACGATGGAATTCAAATCAAAGTCATTATGAAGTCTTAGTCGAGTTCTTAGTTAGTAAAAAGTACATTTTTAAAAGGATCCTCTAACTTTGGATCATTTATGTTTAACTAAACGTTGGTTATAAAGAAGGGAAATGTTAATTTATGTTTTAAAACGTCAATATAAAAGCATAATTTTTTTCGGAAAAAAACATCATTTTGAAAATTGTGTATTCAAATTTAAAATTTATTTTTTAAAGTCAAAACTTATGTTTTATTTACATTTTTAAATATAATCTGTGTTATTAGAGCGGCTAACCCTTATAAAGAAAATAGAGTGTGGAAAATTATGGACCAAAATCATATATGAATTAAATGAGGGCCAAAAATTGTAATTAAGCATAGATAACCTTTTATGAATTTTCAATGGAAGATTACATTAAGCGCACTATAGACGTTTACTTCATTTCTTAAAAGACTCAGTCTATTCCCGGCAGCGCCACCGCTCGTCACTTTCCCGGTGAAGAGACCGTGTAATCCGAGGTGGGGCACACGGTGGCGAATACAAATATCAACCGCAACCGCTGCTAGAGTCTTCCCGTTTTCCCATTCAACCAGTTTTAACCAGTACATTGAAATTTATCACCGGGCCTTTTTCATTTAGCACATCCACTGTTTGTGAAAATGCCTCAGAGGAACGAAGAAACGGAAAGCCCAAGTTTTGATGATTTTTGTAGCATTCCATGCGTTCTGTTTTCATATGGCAGTATAACATTGAAGTCCCATTGGTAAATTCTCGCGGGCATGCTTCAACGCAATTTCAAGACATGGGCTTCAACCATTAGTGGCCTATGTTTAGATTCTAGGCACAATGAAGCATTTTCCTTTTTCCATCATTGTTTGAAGGATAGTGCAGCTTTTAAACCAGATCATGAAGTTCTTGCTGCGATTTTCAAGTCTTGTTCTGCTCTTTTGGCTTCCAACTTGGGAAAATGTTTGCATAGTTATGTTGTTAAACAAGGTCATGTTTCTTGCCATGTTACCGGTAAAGCATTGCTTAACATGTATGCTAAATGTGGCATGCTTGATGATTGTCATAAGCTGTTTGATCAGTTTGGTCGCTGTGATCCGGTTATTTGGAACATTGTTTTGTCAGGGTATTCGAGGTCTGGTAAAAATGATGCTGATGTGATGAGGGTGTTTAGGGCGATGCATTCGAGTGGAGAGGTTATGCCTAGTTCTGTTACCGTTGCCACTGTTCTTCCTGTTTGCGCTCGTTCAGGGAATCTGAATGGTGGAAAGAGTGTGCACGGTTATGTTATCAAATCTGGTTTTGAAATGGACACATTTGCTGGAAATGCTTTGGTGTCGATGTATGCTAAGTGTGGACTTGTGGCTTGTGATGCATATGCTGTCTTTGATAGCATTATTCACAAAGACGTTGTTTCATGGAATGCAATGATCGCAGGCCTTGCTGAGAATGGGTTGTTAAAAGAAGCATTCTCCTTATTTAGTTCGATGATGAAAGGACCTGTAAAGGCAAATTATGCAACAGTAGCCAATATCCTGCCGGTTTGTGCTTCATTTGATGAGAATATTGCCTACCGTTGTGGAAGGCAAATCCACTCTTATGTGCTGCAGTGGCCTGAATTGTCAGCTGATGTTTCTGTATGTAACGCTTTGGTGAGTTTCTACTTAAAAGTTGGACGGACAAAAGAAGCCGAATCTTTGTTTTGGGCAATGGATGCAAGGGATTTGGTCTCTTGGAATGCAATTATTGCAGGATACGCATTGAATGGTGAATGGTTAAAATCATTGCATGTATTTGGTAATTTAGTGTCTCTAGAAATGTTATTGTTGGATTCTGTGACTATGGTCAGCATACTTCCAGCATGTGCACAATTGGACAACTTTCAGGCGGGGAAACAAGTCCATGCGTATATTTTGAGACATCCTTTTCTTTTTGAAGACACTTCTGTTGGAAATGCTTTAGTTAGTTTCTATGCAAAATGTGGCTATATAGAAGAAGCATATCACACATTTTCTATGATATCTAAAAAAGATTTGATTTCATGGAATTCTATTTTGGATGCCTTTGGAGAGAAGAGGCATCATTCAAGATTTCTCAGCCTGTTACATGTGATGCTTAAACTAGATATTAAACCCGACTCCGTTACAATATTGACCATAATCCATTTTTGTGCTTCTCTTTTGAGAGTAAAACAGGTGAAAGAAATACACGGCTATTCAATTAGGAGTGGATCTTTATTAAGTGCAACTGCGCCAACTGTTGGGAATGCAATACTTGATGCATATTCCAAATGTGGCAACATTGAGTATGCAAATAAAATGTTTCAGAATCTGTCAGAAAAAAGGAATCTGGTCACATGCAATTCACTGATATCAGGTTATGTGGGTTTAGGATCACATTATGATGCAAATATGATATTTAGTGGGATGTCGGAGACGGACCTTACCACATGGAATCTAATGGTTCGAGTATATGCCGAAAATGATTGTCCTGAGCAGGCTCTTGAATTGTTCTTAAAATTACAAACTCAAGGGATGAAGCCTGATGTGGTGACTATCATGAGCTTCATTCCAGTATGCACACAAATGGCGTCAGTTCACTTACTGCGCCAGTGTCATGGATACATTATTCGGTCTACTTTTGAGGATCTTCATCTTAAAGGAACCCTCTTAGATGCTTATGCAAAATGTGGCATCATAGGCTATGCATATAAGATATTTCAATCAAGTGCTGATAAAGATCTGGTTATGTTTACTGCTATGATTGGTGGGTATGCTATGCATGGCATGAGTGAAAAAGCACTTGGGACTTTTTCTCGTATGCTCAATATGGGAATCAAGCCAGATCATGTTATATTTACTTCCATATTATCTGCTTGCAGTCACGCTGGCCGCATAGATGAAGGACTGAAGATATTTGATTCAATAGAGAAAATCCATGGTATGAAGCCAACTATTGAACAGTATGCTTGCGTGGTGGACCTCCTCGCTCGAGGCGGACACGTTAGTGAAGCATATTCTTTTGTGACCAAGATGCCAATTGAAGCTAATGCAAATATTTGGGGGACATTGCTTGGTGCCTGCAAAACTTATCATGAGGTCGAATTGGGTCGTATTGTAGCAGACAAACTTTTCAAAATTGAAGTTAATGATATTGGAAACTACATTGTATTGTCAAATTTGTATGCTGCAGATGATAGATGGGATGGGGTAATGGAGGTTAGAAAGATGATGAGGAACAAAGATTTGAAAAAACCAGCCGGATGCAGCTGGATCGAAGTTGAGAGGACAAATAACATTTTTGTAGTTGGAGATTGTTCCCATCCACGAAGAAATTTGATTTATAGTACACTGTGTACATTAGATCAACAAGTAAAGGAGCCGGTGGAATTTTAGCTCAATCTGTACATTATAGCATTCCTGGTGTCTCAAGAAAAATCATGTATTTTTTATTTTTTTGAAATATCAATAGAAATTATGTATTTGTTAACCCAACAACCCACCAAGATTTTTTAGTATGAGAAATACTTGTACAGAACACATCTTAATATATTGAGTTGACTAAATTAATCAATAAAAAATAAATTACTTACAATCATTTTAAGGAGATATGATACGATAAGGTTGATATAATAAGTCATATCATTACTCATCTACTATTTGATGCACCGATATATATTAATCACATTACTAATCCCGTCAAACTCGCTCTTTGTCATTTCTATCTTAAGCATAGGTACATAGTTGGGTTTGTAATCTGAAAAGATTAAAAATAATATATTCTCGTTATGCACTAACCCATTACGAAACTAAATTGTCCCGCTCGCTCTCGTGCTCCAACTTTTGTCTGCAACATTTCGCTCTTCAAATGTCTCGCGTCTTCAACCGTGGCACATCTCCATATGAGATACATAACATTTTTTCTCTTTATTCTTTTCATCTTGTACTTTTTGATTTTTGATATGATTGGATTGTTAGGAAAACAATGTGTTATTGTTTCGCAAAGACAATTTTGTCATTTAAATAAAGGGTGCTAATATGTACCCTTAAAGCACATGATAAGGTTTCGGTAAAAAAAAAGTATTTATTGAAAAAAATTAAAATTGCAATCTTTTATGAATTAAATTGTCACAATTTCTTGTACAAAAATTGTCATAATTTCTAACGTATAATTTATATCTTTAGTACCTTAACATATACTCTGCAGACACATGTTAACATTTTCCTTAAATAAAACATGTATGTTATATCATGTCATTATCAAGGGTGTGCCAAACACATGACAATATAAATAATGTTAGTTTCTTTGTTATTATACACATTGTTTGTTATTATGCATGTGTGCATCAAACACATGATAATATAATGTTTATCTTGACTCTATCTTATGGTATCTTGTTTTGGTACTATCATATCTTTATCCAACTATATATATATCACATTCACATGGTAACCACCAAATGGACCCTCAATGACAAAAGTTTTATATGACTCTTTAGTAAACGGAAAACGTTTATCGTTACGAGAGAATGTTAATAAGAAACATAAGAATCATATTTTCTCCTTCCGGTTATATAGGAGTTTGGAGATCATACGGGGAGAGAACGTTTCTTATTAACATTCTCTCATAATGATAAACGTTTTCCGTAACTATAAAAAAGATGAGCAATAACCTCCAATTATATAGGAGTCTGGAGACAGAGTCATGAATGCTCCTAATTTTCTACTTCCAAAAAAACTGGCAAGCAGTAGGCCAAGCATCTCTCCACATGGCCATCAAGCATTTCTAACATTTTCATTTACATTCCAGACAATTAAGTTCATCTATCAAAAACGTATTGACAAATGAGTTTGATGACATCACCTTTTAGGTATTGTAAACATTAAAACCAGTTGCTAAGAAACATCTAATAATACAATTGTACTTCACGCACAAGGGTATGCAACTCACAATTTGTAAAAATAGGTCGATCCAATTAAAATCTTGCAGAGTGTCAAGGAGCAATACTTCAAAGTTACAAACAACAATCTGAGTTCCAAATTCTCAAATTTAAAAAAGTTATTACTTCAGCAGTATTCATTTTGTCTTTCTATTTTCTTCCTGTGTTTATATTTGCATGCACCTGTAGCTACCCCCCATTGAAAGAGACCATTGAACTTTTTCTAATGGTGAGATGGGGAGTACTTTTCCATGAGTTTAGCTAAGTCCTCATCAAACCTCTTCTCCATCTCTTCCTCTTCCTCCCAGTGCCTCTTCCTCATAGCAGCAATGCACTCTTCATGGGCTTGGCTTAGTTTCTCCTTTTCTTCAACAAAGTTCTCCATTTCTTTGTCTTGAAGTTCAACAAATTTAAGGTATCCCTCCACCCTACATCCAAAGAGATCAAATCCCCATAACTTGACGATAACATTTTGTACATGTGTTGAGCACTTCAAAACAAAACAAAACTAGTGTCATGTGAAATTAGGTTCTCTTCTTAAACTTGTCCTTTAACCATATTTAGAATCACCTAAACAATATTAATTTGATAAAATTTATTGACACTTGACAGGCACTAGCTTGAGATGTGGATAGGGAGATCATTATTCCAATGGAATAGAAAACATAGTCTAAAGGAAAGAAAATTGCTTACTTGAGTCGCCGTTCCACCTCTGCATTTGCAGGACCAGTAGTTGTCTTCTTCACCTTCTCACGCTCTTCCTGCTGCATCCTCTCAAAATTTTCTTCCTTTGCATTCCTTTTATCGCGGATGCTACTGATCCGTTCCTTGAAGAATTGTTCTTGTTCATACATCTTCCATCAAGTAACAGGAAAAATAGTGAGAAAAAGTAACAACAGTAAGAAACATATAAAGAACTAGATGAAATTTAAGACAAGAAGCCCATAAGGGAGAATGTGGATAGCCTCCAACTGTGGAAAATCAACAAAACATTCTGATTCTTCAAGAGAAAAGAGATCAAATGGGTTAAGAATTTTATTGTAAAAAGTGTGAACAACAACTTATTTGAAATTACCAGGACACATCGTACAGAAATTATTAGATTGATTTATAATAAACCGGACTGGAAAACTGAGAGTAAATCAAGTAATAAAAAGTAAACCAAATATGCATCAAGTAATGTGTCTGAAGTCAATGTTACCTCTTCTTTTATTTCTTCATGCTGCATTTTTGTTCTCCGCCTCACAATGCGATTCTCCTCCATTGTCTTTCGCAGCTTCTCGGTCACTATACCAAAGGATTCCTCAAGAGCTTTTGAATGTTTCTTCTCTTTTACCATCTTGTTCTTCAAATAGAGAAGTTGCTGGTTGTCCTCGTTCATTTGACGGATTTGGTGTACAACCATCTCTTGATATGATTTCATTTCATACTTGAGTCTTGGTTTATCTACAGAATCAGATAAAAAGAAACAAGAACATGTCAGTATATACTTCACTTCCATCATTCTGGCTTGGTTAACCTGCAACTGGTAGACATCAAACAACGTACACAGTGAAAGTATAAAGAGAAAAAATAGTTAAGAGAATGAACCTTTGCAATGCCTGTTGAAAAACTCCAAGTCATTTTTAGTTGCCATGTATCCAAAGAGCTGTCGATCACCACCAGGGAGATGCAACATGGAATTCCGGCGAGTGCTAAACCAAGCTTCTTTATTAGTTCCTTGCTCACAAAAATGCTTGTGCAGACGTTCTGCCTCCAGATAGCCACTAGCAGAGGCTTCAAACATCAAAACACTCATCCCTCGATGACCTTTAGGGCCATATGAGTGTCGTGCTCTCACAGCGGCATAAGAGCTAAAATAATCAAGAAGCTCTTGGTTACCCATACCTGTCCACTAAATAAAAAGAACAATGTAATAATTATGATATTGCTAGTTTATTCATCATCCCACATTTGATGCAAATAAGAAATATAGGTATACCTTATCGTTTTCATCTTGTTCAAGCTTTGTATTCTGAATGATAACCATTGGAGGCCAAACTATTCCATGATCTTTCTCTTCTTCTCTTAAACCTTTCCATTTACAAAATGATTCCCCAGCTGGAATTACCGTACCACCCCTTCTACGCAATTCCTCATCAAGAAGTACAGCAAGCTCCCCGTGAATCTTCACCCTTTTTGAACCCTTTGTTTTAGCATGATTCATCAGAGGCAGCAGACCGCTGTACCAATCAATAGAACCAGGACCACCTTGACAAGCTGGACAGTGCCACTCTCTTTCCGGTTCATTTATCTGTTCAATAGTCATGCTATCCAAATACTCAAAGAATTTTCTGAACCATTTGCTGTTCTTCTGTGTCTCGTGACTCTTTTGACTCGCATCCGAATCATATTCATCACTCGTTAGATCATCACCAGTGTCTTCCAGATCATCGCAGTCGTCATCCCCCTCATCATCATTCTTCTGTTCAAATTCAAACTCCTCTGGTACAATTTCATCTCTTACATGCGTTGATTTCCGGTTCCAGACACCCTCCGGAGGAGGACGAATGATGAGATTAGAAGTCCCACTGTATCCATATCCACCTGTGCCTGGCTGGGGCCTTCCATAGCCTCTACCAGCGGGTCTCATATAACCAGCAGCTCTTCCAGCTCCACTGTAATTTCGCATGCCTGACATTGGAGCCATATCTGCATTCCCCCATGCTCTAGGACCCCAACGTTTGGCAGCACTGCTTTCACCTCGATTCTTCGATTTCTTTGAATAAGTCTCCCATGGCCCAACATCATGTCCAGAGCCTAAGTTAACATCAGCAATACCTTGAGCCAGCTGCTCAGTTTTGGAGGAAAAATCATCATTGTGGACCGCAGCAAAGGGCCTCCCACCTCTTCTGGAACACATTCTTGTGCACCTCACCCTGTTCAGGATCATTACTTTTGTCAGTCAATCAATAACAGTAAGGTTAAGTGATTAAATTCAAAACATCATAACCAGAAGCAGCCTCACAAAATATCATTCAATTAAATTCATCAATAAGAACAAAACAAAAGGAAAATCCACCCATATACTCTAATATAGAAATGTTAACCTAATGAAGCAAGTATACACACTCAAAAAAGGGCATCATGATCAACACTTTTTTACACTGCTTCATCACAACCGTTCAAAACACAAAACATGCTAAAAAGCCACAACAGAAAAACCTCATTTTATTTTTCTTTCATTTTATGAGCATTGAAGGAAAAAAGCATGCAAACTACACAAACCACACTATCTTTGATCACTGGTGAGAAGAGGAATGAGAGCCTCGCGCTGCTGGAGAAAGCGAGAGTGATCAACAATCGAAACGTGAAGTTGGGGACAAAATGTAAAATGTCATGAAAATGAGTCTGTTGGTCTTATAGCAGAGCAGGTGGGATTTTCATGTGCTGGGACATGTATAAGAAACGTTACACTAAATTGAGTTGACTAAACTAAACTGATCAATCAATAATTATCATTTTAATAAAATATGTATGTGCCAAACACATGTTATTATTGTGCATCAAATCCATGATAAAATAATGTTTATTTTTCCTTAAAAAAAAGATAATGTTTATCTTGAATGACTCTCTTTTTGGTACTATCATATCTTTATTCAACTATATATCATATCATATCATAACTACCAAATGGAACCTCATAGGCGAAATATTTGTATGACTCTTTGTTATACGGAAAAACATTAATTGTTATGAGGATGTTGATAAGAAACACAAGAACCATATGCAGCAGCATGTAACTATTGCAAACAATGACCACCATTCCTTAGTAAGTCAGAACGGTCAAATACTCAAATCTAATATTTTTGTGCATTCTTCGTTTTCTTGTTTAAATCTTTCCTACTTTAGTTTATTATCCAATTTATCGTATGGTTGGTAAATCGTATTCAAACTGCATTGCAAAACAATTTAACGATCTGCTTAGACTATTTAATTTTTTATTCTTGTCTTTTGTTTGATATATTATGTTTTTTTAATGGAAAATGCTATATTCAGCGAAAATGATATATTATTTTGTTTTTTTAGGGGATATATTATTTTGTTTGACATTACATAATATATGCTGGTGTTGGGTTCAAACCACAATACCTTATTTACTAACCTTAAAAATAAATTTCTAACCACTAACTTAGTTGACAAATGAAAAAAACTATCCCAACTATTTTCACGAATAAGTTTGATTGGCTAATTTACACCAACATGCGCATGTTTTTCACAAATACCGGAATTATATCTAAAACACTTTGTCTATTCCTTATTAAGATGTTAAAAAAGTAGCTCTATATTCTAAAAAAGAAACATAAAGTTATGCATATTGGTTTCTGAAATTCGAAAAACACATTTTCGTTGTATATAGCTGTGCTCTTTTTTAATAAACCACTAAATTGATCTATAATTTTGTAGACCACTCTTAATTTGTTTCTTGAGAATATAAATATTTCAATTCGGTCATCAACTATAGATAAACGTTTCTCAAATTCATTCTCATAACAATGTACATTATTAGGTATTGTTAACGGTGAATCATATATCTTTTATATTTAGAATAAAAGATAAAGGTTAAAAGCGGAAAAAAAATCAATTATATTTTTAGTATAAATGAATGATGTGATTGCTAAAGGATATGTCTAAATACAAAATATTTGTGTTTGTAACCAAGTAAGTCTTGGTTGAAAACGATAAAGCTCTATGAAGATGATAAAGAAGTGAAGGGAGAAGATGAAGAAAAGTAAAAAATAAATTATATATTTGAGGTTTACTATTAGATTTGCGAGCTCCAACGGTTTGTTTTTTGTCAAAAAAATCAAATGGTTAGAGTTACAAAATAAATGAGGTATACGATGAACAATATAGAATGTTGATCCTCAAGACATATTAACCAACTTGACTAACGAAAGTGCACTCAAGAGACCTAAAAGCAACAACAATTGATTATAGGACCAAGTGAATATAGTAAATAAGTTAAGGGATAAATATATAATTTAGCCAAACATATATTACCCAACCAAATCCTAAAAACATCAACAAAAAATAACGAGTTTATTATCAAACCAAATCCTAAAAACATCCAAAAAAACAAACGATTTTGAGTTACAAAATAAATGAGGTATACGATGGACAATATAGAATGTTGACCCTCAAAACATATTAACCAACTTGACTAACGCAAAATGCACTCAAGAGACCTAAAAGTAACAACAATTAATTATAGGACCAAGTGAAAATAGTAAATAAGTTAAGGGATAAATATATAATTTAGCCAAACATATATTATCCAACCAAATCCTAAAAACATCAAAAAAAAATAACGAGTTTATTATCCAACCAAATCCTAAAAACATAGCAAAAATGAGTTAATAATCTAAAACAATATCCGAAGTTAAAATAATCTAAAACAAACCCAAGAAAAAATGAGATAATGTTTTCAAAATCAGGTAAAATCAAATATAAATTAACTCAATTGTACCCGATTTCATGAATTTCACCATGGGTTAAATCACTCAATCAAATTGAACTCTGGTTTCACTCAAAATCGATTTTACCACTTTTTTAACACGAAATTCAGACCTTTTAACACCAAATTTGACACAACATTGACTACACCCCTGTTAGACAACCTCATATACCACACCGGATTGGAGCTATCGCTTTGCTCCCATTTTTCTACATCCACAGCAAGTGGAAATCAATGGGCCAAAGCATCTCTCTGCATGGCCAACCAAGCATTTATAACAAATGTTGTCTGCATACAAGACAACTAAGTTCATCTATCAAGCAAGCAATCAAGCAAGCATTGACGACATCCCTTTTGAGGTAATGGAAGGGAATCACTTTCAAAGATATTGATGGTAATTAGCAGTTGAGAAATAATATACTTGCAAACATTTACTGTAAAATCAGTTGCTAAGAAATATCAAATAATCCAATTGCACCCCATACACAAGGGTATGCAACTCGCAATTTGTAAAAATAGGTCAATCAAATTAAAATCTTGCAATACTGCAAGTGAGTGTCAAGGAGAAATACTTCAAGTTAAAAACATCTTGAGTTCCAAATTCTCAATTTCAAAAAACCTAATGTTTCAGCGGTATTCAATTTGTCTTTCTATTTTCCTGCCTGTGTTTATAAACATGCACCTGTGCAATACCCCCCACACTGAAAGAGACCATTGGACTTTTCTACTGGTGAGATGGGGAGTACTTTTCCATGAGTTTGGCCAAGTCCTCATCAAACTTCTTCTCCATCTCCACCTCTTCCTCCCAGTGCCTCTTCTTCATAGCAGCAATGCTCTCTTCATGGGCTTGGCTGAGCTTCTCCTTTTCTTCGACAAAGCTCTCCATTTCTTTGTCTTGGAGTTCGACAAATTTAAGGTATCCCTCCACCCTACATCCAAAGAGATCAAATTCATTGTAAGTCGGTGAAATATAAAATTATCACAATCCCCATAACTTGCCAAGAAAATTTTGTACATGTGTTGAGCACTTAAAAATAAAACAAAACACGTTGAGCACTTAAAATAAAATAAAACTAGTGTCATGTGAAATTAGGTTCTCTTCTTAAACTAGTTCTTTGATCATCATATCTAGAATCATCTAAAAAACATTAATTTTATAAGATTTTTTGAAATGCACTAGCTTGAAATGTGGATAGGGAGGTCATTAGTCAAAGGGGATAGAAAACATAGTCTCAAGGAAAGAAAATTTCATACTTGAGTCGCCGTTCCTCCTCTGCATTTGCAGGACCAGTAGTTGTCTTCTTCACCTTCTCACGCTCTTCCTGCTGCATCCTCTCGAAATCCTCTTCCTTTGCATTTCTTTTATCGTGGATGCTACTGATCCGTTCCTTGAAGAATTGTTCTTGTTCATACATCTTCCATCAAGTAAGAGGGAAAATGGTGAGAAAAAGTAACAACAATAAGAAACATATAAAGAAATAGAAGAAAATTTAAGACAAGAAACCCATAAGGGAGAATGTGGATGGCCATCTCCAACTTTGCAAAATTAACAAAACAATTCTGATTCAAGAGAAAAGAGATAAAATGGGTTAAGCATTTTATTGTAAAAATTGTGAACAACTTATCTGAAATTACCAGGACACATGATAGAGAAATTATCTGATTGATTTATAATAAACACAAAACTGGTTCATCAATAGTAAGCATCAAACCTCTACAACAAAACATAAGTACTCAACCCAAATCCAAATCTTTCTAAGTACTCTGCAACACAACACCTCTGGATAAATGTCCAATATATTATGGGCTGGACCAGCTCGTTACCATTGCTCATTGATTTGTATACTAATAAGAATAGGGGAAAAGGTACTCTGCAACATCTAAACATTTCATGGCAGTATCTGTATTTCTATCTCATTTTCAATGCTAGTCTACTTTGAAAGTCAGAGTGGAGGAGATTAATGGGCACAAAAATCACATTTTTGCAGGCAAATACATCTCACATGAGAAGAAAATGAGAATGTGACAAAAATATTTTTATCTTATCCATTCATGAACTACACAAATATAAATAACAGCAAAAACTTTTCAACAAAACAGCCAAGCAGAACCATATCCTAACTCCAACTTGATTGTCCACAAATAATTTTATACGGAGAGTAAATTAAGTAATAAAAAGTAAACCTAATATGCTTCAAGTAATGTGTCTGAAGTCAATGTTACCTCTTCTTTTATTTCTTCATGCTGCATTTTTGTTCTCCGCCTCACAATGCGATTCTCCTCCATTGTCTTTCGCAGCTTCTCGGTCACTATACCAAAGGACTCCTCGAGAGCTTTGGAATGTTTTTTCTCTTTGACCATCTTGTTCTTCAAATAGAGAAGTTGCTGGTTGTCCTCATTCATTTGTCGAATTTGGTGCACAACCATTTCCTGGTAGGACCTCATTTCATACTTGAGTCTTGTTTTACCTACAGAATCAGATTAAAAGAGAAAGGAACATTTCAGTATATACTTTACTTCCACCATTCTGGCTTGGTTAAATTGCAACTGGTAGACATCAAACAACCTAAATAGTGAAAGTATAAAGAGAAAGAATAACTGAAGAGAATGAACCTTGGCAATGCCTGTTGAAAGCCTCCAGGTCTTCTTTAGTTGCCATGTATCCAAAGAGCTGTCGATTGCCACCAGGGAGAAACAAATTGTATCTTCGGCGATTGCTAAACCAAGCTTCTCTATTAGTTCCTTGCTCAGCAAAATGCTTGTCCAGACGTTCTGCCTCCAGATAACCACTAGCTGAGGCTTCAAACATCAAAACACTCATCCCTCGATGACCTTGAGGGCCATATGAATGCCGTGCTCTCACTGCCGCATAAGAGCTAAAATAGTCAAGAAGCTCTTGGTTGCCCATACCTGTCCACTAAATAAACAGAACAAAATCTCAAGTTAACACTAAATCCAGCAATGTTCTAGGATTGTTATGAATGTTTTTGCACTATTAATACAAGATGACAAAATGATATTGCTAGTTTATTCATCATCCAGCATTAGATGCAAATAAGAAAAATAGCTATACCTTATCATTTTCATCCTGTTCAAGCTGCGTATTCTGAACCATAACCATCGGAGGCCAAACTATCTCATGATCTTTCTCTTCTTCTTTTAAACCTTTCCATTTACCAAATGCTTCCCCAGCTGGGACTACTGTAGTGCCCCTTCTACGCAATTCCTCATCAAGAAGTACAGCAAGCTCCCTGTGAACCTTCACCCTTTTTGAACCCTTTGTTTTAGCATGATTCATCAGGGGCTGCAGACCTCTGTACCAATCAATAGCACCAGGACCGCCTTGACAAGCTGGACAGTGCCACTGTCTCTCTGGTTCATTTATCTGATCAATAGTCAGGTTATCCAAATTCTGAAAGAACTTTTTGAACCATTTGCTCTTCTTCCGTGTCTCATGGCTCTTTTGACTCGCATCCGAATCATATTCATCACTCATTAGATCATCATCAGTATCTTCCAGATCATCACAGTCGTCCTCCTCCTCCTCATCATCATCATCTTCTTCTCCATCATTCTTCTGTTCAAACTCCTCTGGTACAATTTCATTCCTTGCATGAGTTGATTTCCAGTTCCAGCCACCCTGTAGAGGAGGAGGAATGATGGGATTAGAAGTCGCATTGTATCCATATCCACCAGTGGCTGGCTGGGGCCTTCCATTGCCTCTACCAGCGGGTCTCATATAACCAGCATTTGGTGTCTGCCAGGGGTTTCCAGCAGCTCTTCCAGCTCCACTGTTATTCCACACGCCCTGCTTTTGAGCCACATCTGCATTCCCCCATGCTCTAGGATTAGAACCATGGGCTGGAGGACCCCGCTGTTTGGCAGCACCGCTTCCACCACCTCTGTTTTTCGATTTCTTTGAATAAGTCTCCCATGGCCCATCATCCTGTCCAGAGCCTAAGTTAACATCAGCAATACCTTGAGCCAGCTGCTCGGTTTTGGGATCAAATTGAGATACACCTTTTCCCTTGGACTGAAAATCATCATTGCCAGCCGCAGTAAAGGGCCTACCACCTCTTCTGGAACTCATTCTTGTGCACCCTGTTCAGGATCATTACTTTTATCAGTCAATCATTAATAGTAGGGTTAAGTGATTAAAACATCATAACACAAAAGGAGCTCAACAAAATATCATTTAACTTTATTCAAACAAAGGGCAAATCCATCCACCAATATACTCAAATAAACGGCATAATCAGCACTATGTTACAAACTAAGACAGAACACAAAAATAATAGATAACATACAAGGTTAAATCTCAACACAATGCTACATAGGTTAGAGACCAACACAGCCAACAAAAAAAAGTATGCAATGATTTCACATGAACTAAATGCAGAAAAAATATTTTAGTTTCAGTATAAAACACACTAGTACATCTAAATCTGAAGATAAACCAAGCTTGCCATAAAAAAAATCATCCTAAAATATACAAAAAAAGAAAAAGAAAAAATTAAGACTGAAAAGGAAAAAAAACAAAACCTAAACCCTAGCTTATTTTTACACTGTTTCATCAGAATCAATCAAAATACAGTTAAAACAAAACATGATGAAAATCATCACAGATACCACAACAAAGAAACAACACAACAGAAAAACCTCATTTCATTTCTTATTTTCTAACTATTATTTTTCATTTTATGAGCAAAAAAATAACAGAAGCATAAAAAGACACAAACCACACCATCTTTGAACACAGAATCATCATCCAAGAAACAATGTGGGTAACAAAAAATACAGAACAAAATACAAAGAAAAATAATGTTTGAGCTTAAAGAAAGAGTGAAAGAGACAGAAATCAGCAAGAGTGGAAGGAATAACCGGTGATTCTGCGAAGATCGGTTGAAGAAAAGTTGGAGGAACGGTGGCGGTTGAGAACCACGCGCTACCGGAGAAAGCGAGAGTGATGAAAGGAGTGAGAGTGAAAGTGAGCAACTGATGAAACGTGAAATTCGGGACAAAATGCAAAATGGTGAGAAAATGAGACTGTGGTTTTATAGCAGGTGGGGTTTTCATGTGCCGGACTTCAAATTTTGTTCAAATATGATTTAATTTTTTGTACTATAGTACGATCTTTATGGTAAAAGATGAAAAAGAAAATGGTATTTTATCATTATTTTTTTGGTAAAAGATAAAAGGAAAATGGTATTTATCCGCGCCGTTGGTGCCGTGGTTTCTAGGGTTCGAATAGAGTCATGTAGTTTACGATGGGCCGGGTTGCGTATATTCGATTTAGCAGGCCTGTCGATTTTATTTTAACTCGTTTATAACAAATCATTTTGGTCCATATTCGATCTCGTCTTTGGTTTTGCACCTGTTTCATTGCTATTTTTAGAAAACGTGAAATTTAAAGTTTTTTTTTTTACAAGATTTAAAGTTTTATTAGTAAATGAAATGGTTTGTTTGTGATCCTCATCTTCTTGATTGAGTTTTGAGTCATTTTAAAGAAGCCAACTTAAGTTTTATTTGTGTGTGAGATTAAAAATAGGTTTTAAAAATATGTTATTTAGGAATGATGACTTCTTTAACATCCAAATCTATATTGATTTATAGGAACTTGGATTGTTAAAGAAAAATGTCGAAGGGATTAAATGTGAAAGATTTTTTTTAAAAGGAACTTAAAACGAAAATTTGAATATTATATAGGATTAATACATATTTAATCCTTAACAAAAAAAAAAAACAATATCCTTTTAACTTCAACTTTGACTATCACGCATATAAGTATATCGACAAGGATATCAATGCTCTAAAATTGTAAAATTTTCCTCTATAATTTTTTTTCTCTTGTGGGTACATTTTTTCCATCTTTACGATCAATCTATAAATTGAATAAAGTAGATGGATTTGGATCATCTCCTTCTCTCGTTATCTCATTCTCCTTCCTTCTCCATTTCGTGTCTTTCTTTCTCTAAATTTTAGAGAGAATATCAAGAGAGAGGAGAAAATTAAAAAAAAAAAAGATTAAAAGAAAAAAAAAAACATGA
>Ga0228711_1001685_pt1 | contig 33016 bp, 7 predicted proteins | sample MedpolnodulmetaG_2_FD_177996 | JGI IMG/M metagenome (GOLD analysis project Ga0228711, IMG submission 177996) | Root nodule microbial communities from Medicago polymorpha collected in Santa Monica, California, United States - brown nodules | ecosystem: Host-associated > Plants > Roots > Nodule... | reverse complement strand
CAAAACAAAATCAATAAAGAAATGCCTTATTATTTATATATTCACAATATATATTTATATCAATATCATGATACAAAGCCAAACTCAATCAATATAGATTGGCTATTAGGGCTTACTCCAACACTTTCATGCAAGAAAAAGGAAAAGGTTTGTCGTCTGTAACCGTAGTCCCCACAAGAGCTGTTGCGAATGACATTGTTGGTGCTGAAACAGGTTACACCGTTGCTATAGTATGAACCAAAGCTGAAGAGGGTGTAGCCTCAGACACACAGCCATTGGCATGCGTATGCCATGTGTGAGTTGACTTCGATCAACCAAGACCGGTCCTAGTATTGGTACACGCGTGGTTAAACCTTTGTAATGCACGGAGGCATTAACGCGGTTATTATTATTATTATTATTATTATTATTATTATTATTATTATTATTATTATTATTATTATATGTGAGATTTAATTGATTAGTGATCAAATTAAGTAATAAGGCTATTGGATTTTTAATTGGATGATTAATTAAATATTTAATTAGTTGATAGGGACTAAATGAGTGGATGTCCGGATGACCCATTAACGGAATAATAGAATACCCTAATGGTCATCCAATATAAAAGAGGTTATGGTCTCCAATACACGGTACACGACAAACTCTCTCTTATCCCCATCTGAAGAGAACTTGAGGCATAAAGGTACCGGTTGATGAGGAATCAAATCAGCCGCCGCTAATCCTTGTTGTGTGTTTCAGGGCTGTCATGAAAGTTTTATCCAGGTATTCATAATACCCTAATTCTCAATATCTTGATAAATCAAACATGTCCGAACATATTTTGTTTGCTTCCGCTATTGATTGAACATATTTTATGAAATCTGTTTTTATTAAAACCTAAATTTCTAACACAATATGCCAACTTTTTTTATTAGTCTCCAAACATATTATTTTATACATTAATTTAGGATTCATTTTTTAGATTAAATTTAAATTTGTGTCATCTTGCCTTCTATTATTTTTGGGTTTAATAAAACTTTATCTTTAATATAATTCCATCGAAATTTTGATGCCATTTATAACGGTGGGTCAGAATTCCAACAGAATTGGCCACCATTAACTTCTGTTCATAAATGGCTTGGCCTAATAACATGACCAGCACTGCATCAAACTAGTTTTATTTAACGATCTTTCTTTTTCAGCATAGGATATATTTAATATTATGTAAAGAATTCATAAATAAGTGACAAAAGTATGTAAAAATCTATAATTTAGAAGAAAAAAAATACTCCAAAATTCAAGAAATACTCAAATATTAGGTCATATATTTGGTGATTTCAAATTGAATTTAGATTACCATTTGAAATTTTGTCTTACTAAAATAATTTAGAATTAATTTTTCAAATTGATCTTGAAATATACACGAAATATGAAAAATAACCTTATAAAAACAACACAGATTCTACCCCTTTAATTTAAGATTCTTCCTTTCTTTCTCTCACAGTTTCTCTTATAGACATGAAACTCAAAAAAGTGACATAAATGTTGAATTTTTTCATAATTTTTTGCATTCATGTATAGGACGTCAGCATATGGTTTTCCACATATGATTAGAATTTTCGGACAAGAGACAAAATAATTATGAATTTTTAACCGCCAAAAACTATAAAAAAAAAAAACGGAAACCTCTTCCTAGAAATTGATGTTTAAGCTGATTTTCTGTAGAGGCGTCCAAAAAAATACATGGAAGGTATCTGTAAAGTTTTAGAGCATTCCTAAGATGCCTTGATTTATATTTATATTTCGACCTAAACGTGCAAAATAGCAATTTTGTTTAGAGTAAGCATATACTAACATATCAAATTTCGTTCTCTAACTTTGTAGGCGTGTTTAGAATATCATAAGTACATTCACCATGAAATTTAAAATATTTTAACCAGAGACGAACTAATTTTTAATTGTTTAAGAAATACATATTTTTGGGGAACATAAATTCATAATTAATTCGTCTCTCTTTTCGAAACTCAAAAACTTCGATGTGGAGGTTCTTATGATGTTATCAACATGCTAGAAAAACTAAAGAGCAAAATTTTACCCGTGAGTATATGCTTATTCGGAACAAAATTGCAATTTTGTACGTTTAGGTTGAAAAATTAAAATAAGGTGAGGCTTCTTCAAAATGCTAAGAAACTTTGCAAATATCTTCTATGTATTCTTATAGATGTCTCTTCAAAAAAAATCAACTTACAATTTGATTTCTAAATTGAGGTTTCTTTTGTTTTGTTTTGTGAATTTTTTGCGCTCTAAAAATTCATAATTAATTTATTGTTTGTCGAAAAATTCTAATTTTATGCAGAAAGCCATATTTTAACATCTTAAACATCCTTGAAAAAATCATGAAAAACTCAAACTCTAGATCACTTTTTTGGACTTTATATCTACAAGAAAAAATAGGAGGAAAAAAATATAAAAATTCTCAAATTACATAGTAGAATCTGTGTTTTTTTTATGTGGTCATTTTTTAGACTCCGTATATATTACATGATCAATTTGAATTATTAACACAAAAATTTATATAAAACAATTTTTCTTTAACACAAAAATTTATATAAAAGCATTGATTTTTCTTAAAAGATGAATTTATTTTGGTTTACATCTTATGATAGGGATAACCATCTAGTTTAATATATTCCGTTTTGATTTCCTAAAAAAATAAAAGTTTGGTTTACACCGAAAGTAAGGGTCGGAAACCATGCGTTTGACAAAGTGTATTATGAAATGTTTCATTGACACTTCTTTTGTTATCCTTTAATATTTGTAATAACTTTTGGAGAAATTTTGAAGAAAATTTGATACACACACAAAAAAAAATAATGGACTGCTAACTTATTACTATAAAGTATTGGGTTTCAACTATTGTATTTTTTTCTTTAAAAAAAAAAGTGCAATAACTTAAATCCAATACTTTGTTATCTAACACCTACTCTCAACTCATGATACTAGCATCGCAAGTTTGTCAAATAAAATACAAAAAACATTATAAATAATATAAACTTCTAACATTAACCCTCAAGCTTCCTTAAAAAAAAAAACCATTAATCCTCAAGCTAAAGTTTATTGAGCTTTAAGCTCGTTAGAAATTAATCTAGAAAATAAACTAAACTAGTTAGGGAGAAATTTAATCAACCAATATTGAGAACTACAATCAATCAGAAGAACCAATGATGAGAATTGCAATCAATAAAAAGAATCAATAGAAAGAAGTGCAATCAATCAGAAGAATCAATATAAAAAGCATTGATCAAACATACCAAGGCCCCGTTTGGATTGAGTTTATTTTGAGCTTATGAAAAATAGCTTATGTAAATAAATAAGCTTTTATTTTAATTTATAGACTCTCACTTACGAAAATTGTATCTTCATTCACTGTTTTTTCCTAAACTACCTTAAAAACTTATAAATAATACATAAAAATTTATTTATTTGCATAAGCTGTTTTATATAAGCTCTAAAATAAGCTAATCCAAACGGGCCCCAAATCAAACCGAAACAAATTAAACTCAAATGAGATAAGTTCAAACAAATTGAAGAACCCAACTAAACCCAAAATCAAACTCATAGACCGACAATTTTATAGACAAGAAGATTAGATACCAATACCATCTGGCCACAACATTCACCATTAGATTTTCAATCAATCTCCCAATTAAACCAAAAGCAACATGCCGCACTTGCCAACTTAATAGAAATCAATTTGGATCAACTGAAATTAGTTTTGACCAACCGATTGAATGAGAAAAAGTTGAAACAAACCATACTGAATAGTCACAGACGATGAATGGAGTGGCTAGAACAAAGAAAAGTCAAATTACACCAATTTAGAAAGACACCAATCGACCAAAGGACTTGCAAACGAAAACAACCAAGAAGAATAAGTCGTAAAAGCTAACAACACCAATACCAATCTCTGTCATCAAAGAGCAAATCAAACATATTCCCAAACTTTTGGAATTCGACGGAGGAAGCAATAAATAGCTCAAGGCGAGTGGAAACAATAGATACCATGTTAATAACAAAGGGTTTTAATATATAAAATAACAGATACAATTAGGTTTTCAATATGATTAACAACGGCCTTACAATTGCATTAATTACAAACCAATATATAATAAAATTTAATGAACTGCTAACTTACTAATATAAATGTCTAATAGTTTTTTATTTTTTTAATTCCTCCTCCTATAAGGCTACATCTACCGGATACAATAATGCCTTTCTTATTTTATTCAAATTGAGAATTACACAAGCAGGGGTATTTTGGCCATCAAGGAACCCAATGTCTCTTTTTCTAAATTAAAAGAAAAAATTGATAAGTAAATTAGAAGCTCTTTAGATACAAAAGCCACAAGCTTACATCACTTACATCCTAATCCGTAAATCACATAAAAACAAAATCCTAATCCACAATAAATCGTTTTTTTGTAGTGTTACAATGTAACGAGGCAAAAAGAAAAAAGAAAAAAAAAAAAGTCGAAATTAAGTTTCAAACTTATCTCTCAGGAAGAGAAATTTCGTGCCAAACGGAGGGTTGTTCCAAAGAGCAGAGCACCTTCCATGCGATTATTCCTTAGCCATAAAATCTGCACACATATTTTGTTCCCTAAAAACATGCATCAATGTTGTATTTCCATTTCCATGTAAAGCATCTCTAATATGAAGGATGCCAGTAGCATAGGTGTGCAAGGTATGATCACGACCAACTATAATCAGGTCAACTGCTTCCAAAACAATCACTCTCACAAATAATGTTGACATAGCTTTTTTTTACTACAAAAATCAAGACTTATTTGGATGGCACGTAACTCAGTTAATAACGCATAACCTCCAACTTCACAGTGAGAGAAACCAGTTTTCCAATCTTCGTCGTGGTTGAGAACAACGCCACCAGCACCTAAACAATAAAAATCTTCTAGAAAGCTACCTTCAATATTGACTTCGAATGTACCTTTTGGAGGGGGGATCCAATGAGATAAGAGGTGCGATGAGTGTGGGTCTAAACCAAGATTGGGATAGTAATAAATGGATTCATCATGTAACAAAAAGGTCTTTCGCACCACATCTTGAATACGCCAATGTTGATCATAAAAAATAGTATTGTTTCTCCAACACCAAGCATATTATACTCCTGTAACAAAGAAAATAGATGAAGTACCCTGTTCCATCTCATGAAGTCAAACCTTAACATCAAATTCAGAGAAAAAAATTATTATAACGCCTCATATTCAAGCAGAGCCAATCCACAATACTATGTTGGAACAAAATACGTTTAACAAACATTACCCTTAGAGTGGGGGAGATTGTTGGAACAAAAAATGTTTAACATAAGTTACCCTTAGAGTTTTGATGATAACAATGTATTAAAAATTGACAATTGGAAATGCTAATATTTGTTCAAGTGTACAGGACCATAGACAAAAATTTGATATCTTTATAAGGTTCTGGAAGAACAAAAGAGAGCAAAGGAATCAATAAAAAGGAAGCTTGAAGCATCTGAAGAAAAGTGCATCTGAAGTAAAAGTGCTCCTGAAGTGATGACGTCATCAGAAGCAAGTTCATCAGAAGCAAGGTCACCAGAAGCTGAAGTTCATCAGAAGATGAAAAACTTAAAGCTTCAAAGGTTGTTCAAATGATTTTATCACGCCTAAGAATTGCAAAAGACTGAAAGAGTATAACAACGGCCCTTGAGATGAAATTTGAAAGCATTGGATGCTTGTTCTATAAGAGTGTTGACAAAGGACAATTGTACGAACTGTACAACTACTTCCTCCACTACTCTGTTCGTGTCTCTGCAACAAGACAAGGATAGCAGCTTTGCCTGCAGAAATGTTCCACCACATAAGGAATGCATTTGAAATTGATCCTTCATAGGACAACAACCATATCAAGCAAAAGATCATTGGTGCAAGACTCAACAATATACAGCAGTACAAGAATACACACAAAAGCTAGACTCTTACAACAATTCAAAGTTCATACTCAAACAATAAAAGTCTTTGCAGTTGTGCTTGAGCATTGGAAGTCTCTTGCTTGTGTGCTTGAGCATAGGAAATCTCTTGCTTGTGTGCTTGAGTAATTTGAAGTCTCGTGCTAGTTGTAGCATTGAGCAGTTGTAATTTGATATTACATTTTTAGTGAACTCTCCTTGGAAGTGCAAGGGGGACATGACTACTTCCGGTTTGTGGAAGGAACATGTATAATTGTTTTGTGTCTTTCTTCTCTCTCTCTGTTTTTATCCACTGCATTTAGATTCTGATTATCACTTCAGAAGCTGAACTCTATCTGCTTCTGAACAGTGACTTCAGTAGGAGAAAACGAAGAAAAAGCAAACACAATTCAACCCCCCTTCTTGTGTTTTTCTCACCTTCATACTATGGAAATAAAATAAATTCCCTCCATTATATAATAATTAACTATTTAAAAAATATATATATTGTTTTTGTTATAAAACTCTTAGAATAAAACAAGTAGAACAAGATTAACGAGAAGTAGTGGAGAGAAAGACAGAAGAGAGACTTTTATTATTCTCTTTTTGAAGGAGGAAAGATTTTATTATTCTCTTATGATGTAAAATTATTTTATATGTGATCTCTATATATACAGAAGTACAGTGATATGACTTAATAGTTAAATACTTTAGGGATAAATACAAAAATGCATGACTTGGGAGATAAGTAAAATTATATAACTTAAGGGTTCATTTGGTTCAACGGAGGGGGGAGGGGAAGGAAGGAGAGATATTTTAATTAAATATATGTTTTGTTCAAAAGAGGGGAGGAATTTTAATTAAAAATGTGTTTGGTTCACAAGGGGAGGGGAGGATTTTTAAAATTAATTTACTGTTTCACCCTTAAACTTAATTAAAGAAGGATAGTAAAGTAACGAAACAATAACAATGAAATCGATAACAACATAATGTAGACAATAGAATAATGGATTACTCATAATTCATTAGAGAAGATCTGAAGTAGCGGTTGGCAGCAACAAAGTAGCAATATGGTTGGATGAGTGATTTTTACAGGTAACAAATAAGAGGGATGGATAACCTAATAAAAAAAGTTGTTACAAGGATAATATAACCTAATAATAATACCAGTTGTTACAAGATAATATAACCTAATAATAATAAAAGTTGTTACAAAGATAAATAACCTAATAAAAATAAATGTATAATATTGAGATTTTAAATTAATCTAAAGATAATTTTGGCAGTGCAATAAAATTTGAAAGAGATAATCTCCCCTCCCATCCGAAAAACTTCAATTTCGGGGAAGCAAAAAGTGGGTCTTGAAGGGATTTTGCTTCCCTCCTTTCCCCCATATCCTTCTAAAAATTTAACCAAACACGTCAAATTAAAAATGTCTTCTCCCCTCCCCTCCCCTCCCCACCAATGCTCTCGAACCAAACGGACCCTAAGAGATAAATACAAAGATTTGTGGAATTCCACTTATAATATTCATAACACTCCCCCTTGGATGTTCATCGAGGATATGTCTCGTTAAAACCTTACTAGAGAAAAAACCCAATGAAAAAAATTATTGCGAATGAAAAAGAGTACAACATCCTTTGTGTTATAATTTGTCTCGTTAAAAACCTTACCAAAAAAACTCAATGGGATAAAACTATGGTTAAGGAAAAAAGAGTGTTGAACACATTTTTGTCTCCCCCTCATAAAAACAATTATATATGAGACAAATAATCTCTTATACATGTTACTCAAAATTTTTACTTGGTTGTGATTATGTAAAAAGATATGATATGTCACAATACTTTTCTCCAAATTAACAATTTTTGTGATATTATCTTCATATTGTGTTGTTGTAAGAGCCTCATTATAAAATGAAAAAACCGTAAGTTTCTTGTATGCGTAAAATCATAATCCTTGATAAAGAGCATTCTCCACTTTCTTGATGTAGTGCTAACATTTTTAAATCATTGGATGATATTGCAATTTCTCTATGGTACAAATTGTATACTTGACTTTGCTGCAATATTTGTATTTCCTAATATTGTCAAAAATTAAATACCACAATATATCTAATAAGTAAAATATGTTAGGGTCTTCACTTGACCAATTTAAGTTGTTTATCATTTTCTTAAGGACATGATATTTACTCACATCAAGTTACATCACAATCATTCTAGTACATAATCAACTAGTTCTATCCATATCAACCTTTATGTGCTACTAAAATATGTTCGGGTCTTCACTTGATGAATTTTAGAATCTCTTTAGTTGTTCTAATAATATTTATACCATTATCATAAAATCGATCTTAACAAATTCATTTTCCATTAAAATGGTAAAATAATGTCGTCTGTTCAATAGTTTTGATAGTGAGTCTTAGGAAAATTAAATCCTTCCGGAATATCATCATCACTATCAAATTAGACATACAAATACATTGTAACACATCTTTCACATAATTTGAGCCTTCATGTGCTACTAAACTTAATCAAATATGAAAAAGTTTTCGAATTCACTTTAGGTGAATATATCTCTCAAAAATAAATAGTAGACATTTATCAATTCACTTCCGATGAACATATCAAACCCTATATATATTTTATCATTCTAATTCCCTTTTCACGCGAAACATCATATATATATCCATTTATCTTCACACTTTCAAGTGTGAGGACTACAAGTCCAAACAAATTCTGCTTTGTAAAACGAGTTTGATTTCATTGGAATTGTCTCTTTCCATTTACAAATATTTTTTTATCCATAATTACTAGCGAAAAGACAGACACGGTGCATGTATAACCGCTCGTTTTACTACGCTAACGTGTGTGTATATTTAATTATGTTTGTTTGTATAATTTTGATTACAATTTTTAAATATTACTGAATATTATTCGTACATCAATTTATCTACAAATTATTGTCAAAACATATAAGGAAATTATTTATCAACATGACGTATTTTAGTTTGCCTATATATAAAATTAAAATAAAATAAAGATCATTTATTGTTTATTCTAATAATCATTAGTAAAATGATAACATAAATGTATAGATAACTTTTCATGTAAAGAAAAAATAATATGATTGCGATAAAAGAATATCTTTAAAAAATATATTTTTTGTAAAATTTCCATCTTCTCATTGTATTTTTCTTACTTTAATGAGAACTTTTGTTGAATTTTGAGAAACTCCTCTTGATAAATCTACATACAATTGACCATTGCTGAAAACATGTCGTGAAAGATAGGCTCCACATTGAAAAAGGTATGCCCTTGTGACTTATCTATGGGAATAACAAAACTTAGTCTAATAGAAAACTATTTTCTACCAAGCAAAAAAAAAGAAGTTTTAAACTTGCATTAGTTTCTAATTTAATTATGGCCAAGACATTCAACATATTATTTTATGTCTCATTACACGGGCTATATTTAGGATTTATTTGTCGCAAGAACATTAAAATTCATGCATTCTTCGGGTAATTTTTTTTTTAATCCTATGAGATCTTAAAATTTTTACCATTAATTTTTTAAATCGAAGAATGCATAAATTTTTTAGCGTTATTTCTTCATAGGATTTCCACATCCAACATATTCATAAACAAACCACAACATAATAATTTATGTCTCATTACACGGGCTATATTTAGGATCTATGTGTCACAACAACATTATTCATGCATTCTTCAGATAATTTTTTTTAATCCTATGAGATTTTAAAATTTTTACCTTTAATTTTTTAAATCAAAGAATGCATAATTTTTTTTATCAATGCATGAATGTGAGATTTTTTTTTAGGCGAAAGTCAAATATTTTGAAAAAAAAAAGGATAAATCTTAATGTCCCAAATAGTATGGACCAAAGATTGTTTTATATTTTTTTTTAAATAAACTAAATAAAACAAATATTAATGATTCTATAATAATTCGAAAATAAAATAATTTTTTCTTTTTAAGATTTTATGACGACGGTGATCGAGAGAACATGAAAAAGTGAAAAGAGAAACAAAAATTTGTTTTAGCAACTTAATATCATGATCAATGATCCAAGAATAAGTATTTTATCAGGACTTACCTTTGAGAGAGGATGGATATGATAAGAGTCATTAATTACTCTCTAATTGATCATTTGAAAATATTTTATCTAAGTGTATCAATGATAATTACTCTCTAATTGTGTCATGTACTTGATCTAGTTTGATACATTTTTTTAAAGGTATTTGAAAAAAATTGTACTCATATCGTGTTTGTTACACATATATTTTGTGTGATAACAAAAAAAGTTATAGTGGCTACAAAATCAAAATTGACAAATGCATTTGATTAAATAAAATCAATTATTTACATCCACAACTAGGGCAATAAAATTAGAATAATGACATAAAGTATGATTAATTTAAGAGTCATATTTGTACCTCTTATCTTGTTGATGTTCTAATATGTTATATTGTTATTTGTTTTGACACACTCAAGACTGATTAAGAATGAATTTAATTAACCAGAATAGGACTTAGGGGGAGCTTGCAAACCTCACCTTAATGGACTATCACAGACTCAGGGGGAGCTTGAAACCTCAGAACTTGAGACTATCAGACTCATTGGGAGCTTGAAAACCTCATACCTTGAAGTCTAATTGTTAATTAGATTAACAACAATTGTTCAAATTATTTGTCTTTGTCATAATCAAAAAGGGATATATTGTTGGAGCAAGAGTTGTTCATACAATTCCTCTAGGTTTTGATGATAACAAAAGTATTAACAACAATTGAAATACTAACATATGTTCAAGTGTACAGAATCAAAGAATGAATCTATCATTGAAGGATGAACATATGAAGAGCATCATAAGGACCAAGAGAAGCCTATAAGACTATGGTAGAAGATCTGAAAAAATGGCAACCAGAAGTCAACGTCCTTAGAAGATGATGCCTCACAAAAGCTGGAGAGTCATCTCAACAGGTTCTGTGAAGGTCATCAGACTCAGAAGCTAACGACAAACTTGGATGACCCTTCAAATTTGAGAAAATCCTAAGGGAACCAAAATCCACGTAGGTTTTGTCTTCTTTTGTGAATTGTCTTTATCAAAGTATTTGATAGAACAGTTCTTTTGTCTTATTCCGTCTACGTGTGCAAACAAACAAAGGACCTCAAGAACAAAAAGAATGCAACATATAATTCTTCTTTCAGCAAAGAAAATTCAAAGGACTATTCAACGGAATTATCCATATCAGGCAAAGGGTCAACATTCTTGATTGAAGCTTCTCAACGACTATTTGCGATGGCACTCTTCTCCAACGTCTCTTAAATGACTACCTATATAAGGAGATGGAGACCTGAAGAAGATCAACAAGACTCTGCTATTTTATTGTGTCCTTACTTTGTCAAATCTAATAGCGCAAAACACTTTGGATTTTTGTATTCAAGTTCATATCTTAGAAATCCTAAAATGTGTGTTCATTTGTTTAGTTTACGATACCATTGTTAAATCAAGTGTAAGAACAAATTGAGTTTTTTACTTTGTAAACATTTAGAAAGTCTATTGTCTGCGTTCTTGAGTATATAAGTATCTTGGTGAAACCTTAAGCATTTAGGAAGTCTCAATCAATTGTGATTGAGCAAGTGGAAGTTTCTTGGAGTTTTCCTTGAGCAAGGAAGTCTTTAGGTAGTGACCTAGAGCAAGGAATTCTTAAGAAGTTGTGCTTGAGCAGGGAAGTCTCTTGGAAGGGTCCTAGAGAATTTTGTAATCATGTCTAATTATAGTGAAATCTCTTGGAAGTGCAAGAGGATTGAACTACTCTTGTGTTATGGGAAGAACCGTTATAAAATTCCTTTGTGTCTGCTTTCTCTCTGTATGTCTCTTTATCATTGTGTTATATGCTTATCTGCTGCATTCAGACTCTGAGTCAGAATTTGTATACCTCATATTCTGATCAGTTTATAAATGATGGTCGGATTAGGCAAGTGTACCAAATCGTTTACTAAGTAATAAAGTGATAAGTTGAGTATTGTATCCACAGGGATTATCGTTTCGTCCAAACTATTCGCGTTACTTATTTTGGTTTGACAATATAAAATAAAAGAGTTAAGGGTTAGAGATTGCAATTTTTATTTGTTTCCAACAGAGCAAGTTACATGTTTGGTTGCAAAAAAGTAAGCAGCGATTAGGATTCTTCGAATTCCCCTTATTTATTTGTTAGATATTAAATAATATTGATGTCGCGTTTATTTATGTTAAGTAGACTATACAAGTGATGAGGTCGTTGGGACGATCTAACCTAATTGATTGTCAAGCTGCACCTGCTGATCGTACGGTCATCCTTACGTGTGGGGTCTATACTATCTCAATTGATTTAGGTTTATCCCTCCAATGTTGAGTTGCACATGTTGGTCCTCACTAAGTTTATACACGCTATGGTATAGGGTTATTAATCCTATAGGATTCCACCACCTTCATAAGGATTATTAGTTTGGGGGTCTTACTCCCTTAATGGCAATTGAAACATAGACATTATATCGGCATTCCTAAATTTTCAAAGGCAAGATGGTCACACTAAGGTTATACGCGTGCTACGGTATAGCTTTATCAATCCTACAAGATCCTCCACCTTCATAAGGATTATTAGTGTGGGGTTTCGCCAATGTTACTAAAGGGGTTCCCCATTTATGAATCTTAGATCACTCATAGCACACTCTCCCTCTCTCTTAGTAGTTCTACAAACGGGCAGTCCTATCAAAGTCTACCTTACCAAGGGTTTAGGAGAATAGTTCTATTAGGTTCGGTCTAGATCTCGCATTTCTTGCTTCCTCAGTTAAGAATTACTAGTTACACCCTAGGTTTAGCAGATTTTACTCAATATTAGTAATGCTACATCATAAGTATTCACTATGGTCAACACGCTTTCGGTATCTTTAGTCTAGTTTCTTAACTAGTTACTTCCTAGATAGGCAGTTATAAATATCAAGATATAAGCATCAATATTAGGCTCTGTCACAACCTAAGTACCTAAGTTAGGGTTGCACTACAATACAAATAAACTAAACCTAATAAAACTTAATAGCGAACAAAAAATAAATAAAATAAACAACATTAAATTAAATAATTATCCAACAAAATAAACAGAGGTTCATCTTATAACATTAACCTAATAAGATTTAGTTACACATGGTTACTAAAGATAAAAACACACCCTTGAAAAACAAGGAGAAGATAGAAAAACTCTTCTTGAAGCTCTTAGAAACGCCTTCCTCTTGAACTGCTCTAGTTCTGAACTAGAAATTATGAATGAGGAAGGCAGTATTTATAGTGAGAGTTTCCACCTGGGTTTGGGCTGAAAACGCGGGCTTTACCCACAAAAAAGCAGGAAAAGACATTTTTGCCCCACACTTTTTTAGTGCACGGGGCTCACACTCCATGCCCTAGGTACATGTGAATGTGTTACAAACCATGCACTAGGCGCATGGGTGTGCTTTTTGGGCCCAAATTCTTCGTTTTTCCGTTGTTTTGGGTGTCTTGGGACCTGGGAACAAAATTCCTCCCTTTGTAAAGTCTTCTGAGGCCTATTGATTCTTCATTCTTGATCTTCCCAAGGTATTCACAAATCTTCAGATGTTCTTGTTTTGCCGATTTGTTTGGTTTCTTCGTGAATTACTTCAAAAACACCCTAAAATTGCTATGTTTCGGGAAGACTAGAATTACAGACTAAAATATAGAAAACATTACAAATATCCCAAAATCATAGGCAATTGCTCTAATACTCCTCCTTTTTGCTAGTAAAACCTACTGAAAATGACTGAAAAACATGTTAAGAATAACGTAAGATGACATGTCATCAATAAACACGAAAGAAAAATAAACTACAAAAAGCCAACACAATTCAACCCTCTTCTTGTGTTTTTCTCACCTTCAGACATTACCAAATATTGATGTAAATATGTATAATCAGGAAGTAATTAATTGGTAACTAGAGAAACAAGCCGAAAAAGATGATCCCTGAAAGTAAGTACTTAGGGAGGTGACATACCTAATGTTGATGCATATCTGCTAAAATCAGAAAGTAATTAGTTAGTAATTAAGGAAACAGGTGACTTCACGACTTAAATTAGCTCAGTAACTCCACTCTTCTTTCACCTTTGTAAGATAGACGTTGATAAGGCTTACAGTTTGTAGAACTACCGAGAGGGAGATTGTGTTATATGCTTCTAAGATTCATAGATGGGCAGACCTTTAAGAACATTAGGACTACACTGATTGGAATTTAGGAAAGCCAATTTAAGTTTATGTTTCAATTACCTCTGAGAGAGTAAAATCCCACACATATGTTCGTGTGTTCAGCAGGTGTAACTCGGCATGTGGAGGGGAACCAGCCCATATCTTTGGGAGAGGAAGGCCCCACACGTAAGGATAATCGTGTGATCAACAGGTACAACTTGACAGTTGATAGGGAGTAAAACCACACGAACACATCAGTTAGATATATAACGATGATAACATGAATAAGACTTGACTGTTACGTAATTCCAACAACTAAATAGAGGGGATTCGAAGAATCCTAACTGCCGTTCACATTCTGCAAAACCTCTTGGCTAGGGTTCTAATTTGAACCCCTTCTTATTTGTTGGATTCAACTAATAAAGTTTTCATTCAGTTATTCTTTTCTAGTGGCTGGTTTAAATTAGTCCTTGCCTATTTTTAATGCTTTTTCAAAAGAGATCTTCGTATCGTAATCTTAAAAATTGATCCGTAGATAAAAAGTAGGATTGACAACCCGAAATGATTTATCCATTTATGGTTGTTCTAATTACTTATTTCATAATTATGTTAATGAAATTCAAGTTTGAAATCTAACCTTTTCTACTTTCTTCTTTGGGGGAACGTTATAGTATAACGAGGTTAACTCAGACATAGGTTGTCGTAAGATGTTTAAATGGAGTTTTAATTCTTAGTTTCAATGAATCATGAGCAGACACCACATAGTTGATTGATTTCTATGTTAATTCCATCAAAGACGAAAGGGGGATTCAAGGATATTCCCTAATCGCTGTTAATAATCTGAATCACAAAGCTAATCTCGCATTGGACAGGGTAATTAAACCTTGCAACTAAATTCAATTCTATTTTAAATTCACTCTTTGAAATATATTTTACTAATTGCTAAGTTTAACGACAATCCCTACGGAGAACGATAAACTTACTACTTTATTACTTGTTACAATTTAATGCACTTGTCAATTTCGTCAACCAACTCCCACAACTATCCTTTCTTCTATCTAATCTATTTTTATTTTCTTTTTTTGATGGGGGGTGAGGATTTTAGGATAGAAACTTGGATCAAATAGGATATTATTTGCTTTAAAAATGGGTTTAGAGGATTGTGGGTTAGGGAGATTAAGGAATTTAATGTGGTTTTTTTGGGAAAGTGGTAACTGAGGCAGAGGGATGAATGGGATAGGTTGTGGTATAAAGTCTTAGCGGCGCGTTATGGGTGGTTGGACGTAGAATCAGTGTAGGCAAAAGGTTAGATTTGGTGTGGTGGAAAATCTCTCCGACATTAGTTAAGGAGACGATTTGGGGTGGGGAACTAGTTATTAGATAACTTATGTCGATGTATCAGTGATGGATCAACTACATTTTTTTGGTGGGACCGTTGGTTGAAGGATGGTGGATTTAAATGATAGATTTAGTCGTCTCTTTGAGTTAGTTGAGGATAAAATGGTGACATTTAGAGATGTATCTTTTATGTTGGGGGGAAGATGGGGAGGCTTGTAAGTGGCATGAGTTTATTAGCTTGCGAGGAGGAAAATGCAGTAGAGTACCGTACTTTGTTGCATGAATTCATATTGCATGATGGGGTGTGACATGTTCAAATTGAACATTCATACATCTCAGCATTACACAATCACTTCAGCTTATCACTACTTGACAGCTTCGAAAAATGTTACAACTCAAGAATCTTCATACATCATTTGGCACAAGTTGGTTCCTTTAAAAACCAGTCTCTTTGATTGGCTTCTTCTTAAGAATCACATTCCTACTAGTAATAATCTTTTGCGGCGGGGATCACTTCAAAATCAACAACAACTTTGTGCGGATGGTTGTGGATCTAATGAGGACATCAATCACTTGTTTTTGCATTTTAATTTGTTTGGATCAATTTGGACTTCAGTTTTGCAATGGCTAGGGTATGTTACTGTGATTCATGCTTTCATCTATGACCATTTACATCAGTTTGGTTATTTAATAGGAACATCAAAGCATCATCGGTCAGCTATGTATCTTCTATGGTTATTGATGACAGAGTATCACATAACATTTTGGCTATGCTTTTAATACTTTTTTTTTGTGTTTGAAGACAAATAAGATGAGAGTTAGAGGAGTTGTCATAGGTTTGAGAAACATATTATATTGTTTTCACTTGAGTCGTTGTGATTTAGTTTTTATCCTAGATCATGCAACTCCATAGGTGTTTTCAGTGTTTTGTAGTGAGCAATCATGTAAATCATCAATTCAATACATTATGTGAAGGATCAAGGTTGAAGAATTGAAGATCAAGGGTCCTCATAAGGTTGTTGGAGACAATACAAAGCGAAGAAAATTCGTTTCAAGTTCCTGGAGTTTCCAGACAAAAGAACTATCAAAAAAGGGAAGAAAACGCAAGAAATCGCACCTGATGGGTTGCCTCAGGTGCCCTTGAGCTTGCCCCATGTGCCCCTACGCCCGGGACAACTTTCCTTGCTGCCACAGGCTCCCCTGCCCCTGCCACCGGGTAAAAACCCCAATTTTGCTTGTTTTGCAAGCTGGATCAGCGGATAAAAGCTTAGTTTTCTTCTCTTAACCTCTAAGTAACCTAATGCTATAAATAGAGACCCTTGCCCACTATTTAATTCATTCAGAAACATTGACAGTTCAGAGTAAGGGTCAAGCATCAGAGATTCAAGGCATAATATCTCTCCCTTTTATTCTTTTTAGGGTATGTTTTTCTATTGTTTTGTTATGATGTATGTTTCCATGAGCAAGTAAACCTATTAATTAGGGTTCCATGAAGAACCCCTTCTTATTTGTTGGAATTTATAAATAAAGTTTTCATTCAGTTTATTCTTTTAATCGTGTTGAGATATAAATTAGATTTTGCATGTTCTTAATGCTTTGTCAATTAGTTAACTACGAGTGTAACCTTGTAGATTGATATATAAGATTAAAGTAGGCACTAACAACCTGAAATTTCATCAGTTAATTGTCTTTTCTAATTACTACTTCTTATAGAGGTTAGGAAGTTAAGGTTTGAGTTGTCTTCGTCGCTACTTCTCCTCTGATAACGTAGTACACTGCTCTAGTGGGTACTACACAAAAGTTACCTAGGGGAACTTATAACGATTAGAACCACCGTGACACATTAAATTAATGATACACAAAATAAGTTGTTTTATTTCTTAAAAGATAAATTCCAATCAAAGAGGAATGGGGGGATTCAAGGAAACCCTAATTGTCGTTAATCATCTGAATCATAAAAAACTAATCTTGCATTCGGCAGAGCAATTCATCCCTGCAATTCTATTCATCGTTTTGTTAATTTTCACTTTTAAAAATAAGTTTTGCTAATTATTGAGTTGAAAGACAATCTCTGTGGAGAACGATACAACTTACTACTTTACTACTTGTTGCGATTTGGTGCGCTTGCCAATTTCGTCCATCAGTTACCTTGTGTTTGGGTGATTTGGAAAGAAATGAATGATCAAATTTTCAAGTAAAAGGAGCACTCTTTGCATCAACTGCTCAACAAAATTAAGCTACACACGTTTTGGTGGTTGAAAGCTAAATATGCTACTTTCTCTTTTGATTATCATTTTCTTGGTGACTTAACCCAATTATGTGCTTGAGAGCTATAACGTAATTGCCCATTTCTTTCTTTGTTTCGTTCCTTGTTTTGACATGTGTCTTGTTCTTGTAAACTCTTGATTTAGTCTTTTCTTCCCGACACACCTTGTGCTGAAAAGTTGGAAAATCTTGTGTCTTTGGTAATTTAATTCCATTTTAACTTCTTAAAAAAATATTAGTGGGTGTATTCAAGGGCTCACAATTGAAAAAGTAATTAAGTTGACATTGAAAATTTAAAAAGGTTGGTTTTAGGAAAAATTATATTTACAAATAAGACACTCATTGTTGAGAAGAGTGTGTTTTGCTTCCTCAATCACAAATACTCCCTTCGATATTTTTTATAAAAGATAAGGCTTAATAACAGTTTTAGCCCTCGAACTTTCCCAAAGTTGTGATTTTGGTCCCCTAAGAAAAAAACTACAAAACTGCCCTTTAAGTTTTGCATTTGTGGCAGTTTTGGCCCCCAGGGCCAATTTTGACTGGGTCTACGCTGACGTGGCACCCTAAGTGAGGTGACATGTGTTATTTTTTTTACCAAAAATTGGTCTTGGGGGCCAAAACTGCTACTGTTGCAAAACTTAGGGGGCATTTTATAGTTTTTTTTCTTAGGGGGTCAAAATCGCAACTTCGTGAAAGTTAGAGGGTGAAAACTGCTATTAAGCCAAAAGATAAATAAATCAACAATATATCAACTTTTGTTTACCATTCGTCTTTTTTTTTTAAAAGAATCATAGGAATATAAATAAAAATTTTGATCAAATAGATCAAATTTTATTGATATAAGTTTTAACCGAGGACTAGAGTATCAAAGGTCAAAGTAAGATCTATATTTATGTCTAGTTTGGTCATTTTACCTCAATGTTACCAATTGCCACTTAGATCCAAAACAACAATTAATCCAGCCCTAAAAAAAGCAGGTAAAACACTATAGAGAATATTTAAATTCACCTAAAACAAAAAGATATTAAAAGAAGAAAATAAACAGAAGTTTTTGGGAGTAAAAGAGTTAAAAGATATCAAAAAAATGAAACTGCAAAAGAAAATCTGACCTACACGAGCTGGCTTTTACCTAAATTTAGCTGCACAGACAAAAACCAAGTTATTGTTTCCATTTTTCAGCATCTTTTTAAGCAGCTGTTTTAAAAACTGTCATATTTTATTTTTAATTTTTTTTCTTTATGTATAAACACCTGTATATATCTTTCATTCAGTGCCACTTTATAATTACAGTGAGAGAGACGAAACCAGGTGCATGAATTTACATTGCCCAAGAAGATACCTCCTCAAAACTAATTTTTTAAATAAATAAAAGAAGAATGTTTAACAAATGTTTTTAGGGTTTTGTTAACAAGTGTCCTTAGGGCACAACACTTGTTAATGATTCAAAAAATAGAAACAATTGATAACTTTTATGCAGAAAAAATTATTTTTTGATGTTTTAATGTGTTGAATGCACAAATTTCAAGACAAGATTTTTATTTTAAACCTCTTATCAAGTGCCTTAAGGGCATTTGTTAACATTTCCCATGTTTTTAAGGTGCTCTCTCCGGTCTTAAATATAAGAGATAAATTCTTTTTTCAAATTCATTGAATAAATGATGTATTTAATGTATATTATAGTCTAGATACATTATTTATTCAATGAATTTAAAAAAAGATTTTTCTCTTATATTTAGGACTAGAGAGGGAGTATTTCCTTCGTCCTATTTTGAATAAGGAGAATGCTAACCAGTGCCTTAAGGGCATTAGTTAATCATCCAAAACAAATACTTCCTCTGTTTTTAAATATAAGCAAAATTGACTTTTTAGGTTCATTCATTTAATGATGTATGTGGTTCATAATATGGACCACATACATCATTAAATGAATGAACTTAAAAAGTCATTTTTGCTTATATTTTGAAACGGAAGGAGTAAGTTTTAATAAAAAATTGTGTAATTATTACTTAATCAAAAAGTAACATTTTATAATTTCAAGACAAAATTTTTATATGTAGATTCCTTAACCAATGTCATGTGGGTACTTGTTAGCATGATCCTTTAAATAATCTATTTTAAAAATGTGTACTATTCATATAACATATTTTGATCATATTTTTTTTCATTGATATACAAAGAAAAATTAAAGCATATAAGATGTTAGATTTGTCTCGATGAATATTTTCAAAATATCAAATTTCATAATTTTTATACTATTATTAAAGATATTTAAGATCAAAATTATGCATTGTCATACGTAACAAAGTCAACTATGTCATATAATATGGGATGAAGTGAATTGTTTAAGCATTCAAAAGTAGTAACTATTACATCGAAAATTGTGTAGTTATGACTTTTACATTTGCTTGACATGTATTTTCAAGAAAAACTTTTTTGTTATGACTTCCTTAAACAATGTCTTTAGAACACTTGTTAGCAAGACCCTAAATAAAAAACCATTCCAGCAAAAAAATCATTTCCAATAATAAAATCATAGAAGCATTGATTTTTGAAAAAATGATGTTCCTAAACAAAATTTGTTTCAAATTATAGATTTTTTTCTCAAATTCTAAAAGTCTAAATATAGTTTTCATCCCTATATTTTAGTTGAACAGCAATTTTAATTTCTCATTTTTTTAATTACACAATTTCTGTCCCCAATTTTAAAAAATTAGCTTGGTGACCTGAGAAGAAAATGAATGAATTAATTGTTGCGAGTCTTAAAAAATACAATGTTAAATTGACACAGGACCGTACATTCAGAGTTAAATATCAATTAAAATAATACAAGAGTTCTATAATGAACAATTTATCATCACGTCATCAAAGTAGGTGGTCAAAATTTCTGAAATAAAAGATCAAAATATTGCAATTAAAAATAAAGAGATCAAAATTACAGTTTGACCAAAAAAGAGGCTCAGATTATATTTAAGTCTATTCCAGAGGAAGGGATAAATTATAACAATTATTATGAAACTGAAGAGTAAAAACAATGTCAAATGTATTTGATTCCGATTTGAACCATATACATTTGACATTTTCATGCATTTAATTTCAAAGGAAGTATACTTTGTGCCCAAAAATAAAAATAAAAAAGGGGTATACTTTAGTGAATTATATTAGTTAATCTTTTATATTAATATCACAAATAAATAAAGACACATTAATAAAAATAAAATGAACCTTTGACCAATAAATAAATAATAATAAAATAAAATTATAAAAAAAGAACAAAGAAAAATATAGTTAATGCTCATTAATGTTGTAAAAAGCATATTATATTTAAAATGATCTATAAGAGACAAATGAATTTTTTATATCAACTTTTCATCACCGTTTAATGACTAATATCCGTTAGAAAACTTGTGGGGTTTAAAGTAGATTCTTTCTTTTCAACCAATTTTTTTTTTCATATGTAAGAATTAAAGATCGAAGTCATAAACACCTACTTATAGGATCAAATCTTCTATAACTTAAACAATCCACGCCTGAGAAACAAAAATCAAATCTAATGGTGTGCCTTAAACAATTTAGTTTTATCTTTCCTAAATTGCCCTTCAATTAATTGAAATTTTATTTTACAACAAATTTCCATGAATGACAATTTATAAAACATATATTTTAACTTCAAGAAAATTAAATGAAATATCGGTCTTTCAAAAGGGGTTCGAAGTTAGTTTTTCAGGTTATATATAAGATAGGAAAAAAATACTCCCTCAAACACATATAATTATCGTAATAGATTGTTTTGCACAAATTAAGTAACAATTATAAACGAATAATTTAAACTTGAGTTTTTCCGAACTCGGAGATAGATGAGTGTTCATATTAGTATTAATAAATGAATAATTCAACCTATATAATATAATAATAAAAAAATTTAAAAGAAATTTTTTATTAGTATTAGTATATGCATCGTAATAAATAAATATCATTATTATTGTTGACAAAAAATATAACTATTGTCATCTCTGAAAAAAAATATAACATTTATTATGAAAATTGAAGAGTAAAAACAAAATGTCAAATGTATTTGATTTCAATGTGAACCATATACATTTGACATTTTCTTGCATTTAATTCCAAAGGAAGTATACTTTGTGCCCAAAAAGAAAAAAAAAAGGGAGTATACTTTAGTGAATTATTTTTTTAGAGGATTCTTTAGTGAATTATAATATTTAATCTTTTATATAAATATCACAAAAAAACAAAGACACATTAATAAATATAAAATGAACAATCTTGACCAAATAAAAATAAAATAAAGATGAACAAAGAAAAACTTAATTAATGCTCATTAATGTTATAAAAAAGATATTAACATAAGACTAATCTTATTTAAAATAATCTATATTAGACAAATGATTTTTTTTACGAAGTTTTCATCCATTTTACAACAAACGTCCGTCATGGAACTTGTAAGGTCCAAAGTAGATTCTTCCTTTTCAATCAATTTCATTTTCATTAGTAACAATTAAAGATCGGACTCATAATCACTTACTTAAGGGACTAAATATTTTATAACTTGAACCAATCCACATCTGATCGAGACAAATTAAATTTTATGTTGTGTCATCAATTATTTAATTTCATCTTTCCAAAATTACCCTTCATTTAATTAAAATTTTATTTTACAACAAATTTCAATGAATGACAATTTAGAAAATATATATTTTAACTTCAAGAAAATTAAATGAAATTATCGGCCGAGGTTCGAAGTTAGTTTTTCTGGTTATATATAAGTTCAAAAGGAAAACACCCTCAAACCACAAAATTACCGTGATAGATCGTGTTACACAAATTAAGTAAGAATTATCAACGAATAATTTAAACTCGAGTTCTTCCGAACTCGGAGATAGACCGGTGTTCATATTAATAAATGAATAATTCAACCTATATAATATAGTAATACATTTTTTTTAAAGAAATATTTTTATTAGTATTAAAATTGGCATGTTAATAAATAAATATCATTATTTTGACCAAAAAAATAAAATGAATATCATTATTATATATTGACAAAAAAAATAAATTACTTACCTGGCAGATCGCACCCAAATAATTTTTTTAAAAAAAATTCACCAGACAGACACACGTTCTATTTCTATGATAAAAATTAAAAAAATACCCATAAAAAATAATTCACTACTCTTTATATTTTCTCACATATTTTTTTCTCTGTAAATTGTTTAGGTTCTGTGCTGTTTTTTGTAAGGCACAAACTAGAGAGAGAGAGAAAGAGACATTCAAAGAGAGAGAAAGAAACATAGAGAGAGAGAGAGAGTGCTCACTCCTATGCAGCTATGCTAGGGGACTCAGCAGTGTTGGGAACAGGAGGAGGAAGCTCAGGAGATGGAGCAGGAGCTTACCATGATGGTGGTGGTGGATCAATTTCAGGTGATGATGAAAGAGGGGGTGGAAGTAGAAATGAAGAGGGTGTGGATAGAAGTTTTGGTGGTAATAGATGGCCAAGACAAGAAACACTTGCTTTGTTGAAGATAAGGTCTGATATGGATGGTGCTTTTAAAGATGCAAGTGTTAAAGGTCCCTTATGGGATGAAGTTTCAAGGTTAGTCAAAAAAATTTCAATTTTTTTATTTTTTTGATTTTAATTATTTGAGATTTTATTCAACTTGTTAATCCAATGCCACCTTGAGAAATCTGAAAAAAAAATTCACTTTGAGTTCATGTTTTGTATTTTAATTTATTTCAATGTGTTTCAATTTTCATTTCATCTCAATTCTATTTATTAATTTAATTTTTCATTTTTTGATATATTTTTTACATGATTCAATGCCACCTTGAGAAATCTGAATTTTTGAATGTGTTTCAATTTTGATTTCACTTCAATTTCATATTTTTTTTCTTTGATTTGGACTTGTTTTCATGTAAAGATGAATTTTTGAATCTTTTTTGTTATTGTTGAATTATTGAATTGATTATTGAGGTACCCTCATGTATATTTTTAATTTAAAGATATAAGTACTGTGTATGAAAAATTAAATAATTTAGAGATGTGTGCAAGCATCTCTCTATCTATCTATGATATGATGACTTTGATGTGATTTGCTTTTCTGACATTCATTTTGATACATGTTGTATTTTTTCCAAATAAAGTTACAAACTTGAATTGAGTCACCAAAAAGCAAGATTTTCTTCCTCCCTTATTATTTCAGTTACCCATTTTTAGTGTTGAAAATAAAAAAAATATGATGGTAGATTACAAAATCTTTGTTCACACTTTGGTTCATGTGTTTTCCATGAGAAACAAACTTTTTTATTTTTTCAACATTTTACGCTATTTAATTAATTTTTTGTCATTATTAAAAAAAATCTTCACTCCAATTACATCAACTTTGATATATAATAATTTTATATTCACCTCTCCCTTATCTTAAGCACTTAAGTTACTTGCATCATTTCAATTCTTTGGTTGTCTAAATTGATTGATTTTTTTTTTTATTATTATTTTTGACTCAATTCATTTATTATCTTATGCTACAATTAATTGCTTCTTATCCTAAAGATTTAATGAGATAAGAAAAAGCCAGAAATTTTATTTTTTCTTTAATTAATTTTGTCTTTATTTTTGGGTACTTTGGCTAATAGGAAAATGGCAGATCTTGGGTATCAAAGAAACTCCAAAAAATGCAAAGAAAAATTTGAGAATGTTTACAAATATCACAAGAGAACCAAAGAAGGAAGAGGTGGTAAATCAGATGGTAAAACTTATAGATTCTTTGATCAATTACAAGCCCTTGAAAACAACCCTTCAATGCATCAATCACCTTCAATAACACCACCACCACAAACACAAACACAAACACCCATTAGTACTATTCCCACCCCTACAACAACACCTTCATTTCTATCTGCACCTCCATTGTTAAACTCTACACCTCCTAATACCACTACTGTTCCATCAACCACAATTACAACTACACTTCCAATTCCAATGTCTTACACACAATCCAACCCTACACATTTTCCACCAACAAACCCTACAAATACTAATAACCCTCTTCCTCAAATTACTATTACACCCCCACCATCTTCATTTCCCAACATTTCAACAGATTTCTTCTCAAATTCAAGTTCGTCTTCAACTTCTTCGGAGGAAACGACGACAATGGAAGGGGAAGGGGGATCGAATCGGCGGAAGAGGAAGAGAAAATGGAAGGATTTCTTTGAGAGACTAATGAAGGAGGTTGTTGAGAAACAAGAGGAGTTGCACAAGAGGTTCTTGGAAGCTATAGAGAAAAGAGAAAGAGAGAGAGGAGCTAGAGAAGAAGCTTGGAGGTTGCAAGAGATGCAAAGGATTAATAGAGAAAGGGAAATTCTTGCTCAAGAGAGATCTATTGCTGCTACTAAAGATGCTGCTGTTATGGCTTTTTTGCAGAAGATTGCTGAACAACAAGAACAACAAAATCTTGTTCCTCCTGTATTGAACAACAGCACAATTGTTCCGCAACAACAACAAGCGCCACAAGTAACTACACCAACACCGATACCGACACCAACACCAACACCGACACCATTGCCAGCACCAGCAGCACCATTGCCAATACCAATACCGGCAATACCAACACCGCAACAAGTTCAAACTCCAACTGTAACGGTGCAACAAGCAACACCAGTCATTCCTCAGGCTTCACCGTTGCCACAACATCAACAGCAGCAGCAACATCAGGTTCAGGTACAACAGCAGCAAGTGACGAATATGGAAGCTGCGAAAAGTGACAACAATGGTGAGAGTATGATGCATGCAAGTTCTTCTAGGTGGCCAAAAACTGAGGTAGAGGCATTGATAAAGCTGAGAACAACTCTTGATATGAAGTACCAAGAAAATGGACCTAAAGGGCCATTATGGGAGGAGATTTCAGGGTTGATGAAGAAAATGGGGTACAATAGGAATGCAAAGAGGTGCAAAGAGAAATGGGAGAACATCAACAAGTATTTCAAGAAAGTGAAGGAAAGCAACAAGAAAAGGCCAGAAGATTCAAAGACATGTCCTTACTTTCACCAACTTGATGCTCTATACAGGCAGAAGAACAAGGTGGAAGGCACAGCCGCTGCGTCGAGGCCTGAGGGAACGATGATGGCACCGTTGATGGTTCAGCCGGAGCAGCAATGGCCTCCACAGCAACAGGCGCCACCAGCAGCCGGGGCAGATGTGACCATGGAGGATGCTGAGACTGAGAATGATCGGCCGCGTCGAGATGAGGAAGAATATTATGACGATGATGACGGTGATGATGACGAGGACGAAGATGAAGGTAGTGACAATTATGAAGTGGTTGCCAACAATCCACCGCCACCAGTACAATAAAAGAGAAGTAAATAATGATTGTAATCAATCATTGAATGAGGCTCTAGGTGGGGGCCAAAAGAGTGCATAGACTGTTGTAAAAAGTGGCAGTAAGCGGCGGCAACGACAGCGGCGACATTGGTGGTAGGTGGTGGTGGTTTTTTCAAATTTTTGAATATATACATAGGGGTAGAAGGGTGTGAGGAATCTTTGATATAGCATATAGTCACCAAGATTATATGTTATTTCTTTTTCAAAACCGGAAACTATTAATTATTTTTTGAGCTAAATAAATAATTTCATAAGGGAGATGGGAATTTAAGATAAAGAAAATAATAGAGGAATAAACCTTGAATAATGTTATGTACTGTTCTTTTATTTTTATTTTCATGTTTAAGATGTTGTAAATGGGAGAAACCATTGATTGGGGGGTTTATTTATTTCTTCTTTACATTTAACTTTATTTTTTGGTTGAAATTTTTCGTTACTCTTCATATATCAGTGATTTATTTTGTTTTCTGCTTTCATTGTTTTATGTTGTTATGATGAATTTGATTCTTTTTTATTTTCATTTGGTCCGTACACATATGAAGATTTTAGAAATGAGAGAAAAGAGTTTGAGGGGTGATTTTTCTTTCTTTCTTTCTTTATCATAAGATTTTCAAGAAAAAAATTAAGAGGTGGTTAAATTTCCACTAAAAATACAAATGCCAATTGGTTCTAGCAGAAGGGTCTAGACTATCGGGATATGGCGAACCGAAGTTCGACTATTTGTTAGTAGAGACGCTCACATTTTGTGCTTTACACGACGATATTGGTTAGAACTTAGGAAGCATGGATACTCTTCGGATTATGCGTGTTTCGATGTTGGATACGAGTCGGTTTCTGACACCGATACGGCATCAACACATGCGATTACACTGAATTATGTTACTTTTTAAAATTAGTAACGTTGTCGGCGTGTCCGTATCGTGTTTGGTGTTCGTGTTTGTATCTGTGTTTCATAGGTTAGATCTTAATTAAATTTAATTAGCTAGTTATCTCTAAACACTTGGTTGGTTGAATATTTTTGAGTTGGCGGTAAAATATGAGAACAGGTAAAATGAAAATTTAAATTGTAGCTAGAAAAGAAGAGAGAAGAAAAAGAGATTGATAGAGAAAAATGGGAAAAAAGTAGAAAAAAAAGGCTTAAAATTGTGGGGACAGAAACCCAACTCTTTGTTTTGGAATAGGACCCTTCCCTTGCAGAAAATGCCAGCATCACACATGGAGTCATAAACTCTTTGTGGGAGGGTCCACCAAAAGGAATCTTGTGAGCTGTGAGTGTGAGCCTAAAAACAATATCACACTGTAATTTTATTGTTTAGTTTTACAAGATATATGCTTCTCTTAATGGGTGTCAATACTATGAAAGAGATGAATATTTTCATCGTTAACTTAATCCACTTTGTTTATATTTTGTTGATTTGGTTGAAACTTTCAATGAATTGCACATATTGCAAGCTAAGACGGTGCAATTGATAAGGAGTTGACTTATACATTATAAGAGTGCGTGTTTAACTCTCCATATTAATGCGAGTGACGACTGTATTGGTAGATAATATGTAAATAACTCCGTAGGTGTTTTATGAACATTGAAATATGTCTTATTCATTGTGAACCTTTATACCTACCTTATCTATACATTTTGTTACGGTAAACAAAAATAATTGTAGAGATTTTTGACATATATTATGTTAATTATTTTTTTTCTTGAATCATTTGAAAACAATTTAAATAGGTCTTTTTTAAACAATTTATAATTTGGTTTTATAACTTGTTTATAATTAGTAACTAATATCAAAAAGTTAATCACACACGGGGCAGTAGAGAAGGCGCTATTGAGAAGTACATCTATGTGTCTAATGCATGAGGCGGAACAACACCAATTTTTTGACTTTTCCAAACGATGAGATTTTAAGGCATATAAACATATCTCTACTTTACCTTTAAATCAAATGTCACTTTAATCATCAACCACTTTGTTCATTTTCCTTGCCTCCAACTACACTTAGTCTCACGAGATTTGACATTTACCTCTTCAATATTCCTCGAAACGTCTTCTCAATAACATCCTCTTGAATACCTCTTCAATCCTTCAAAAGTTTCACCGTAACCTATTTAGCCTCTAGAGTGATCATTTCCACCTTTTAGAGGTAACTTCACAAGTTCACCATAACCTCTTCTCAATTTTCCGTAGTGTTTGAGAGTTCTAAATTTTGAGAGATTTGTGATGAACTTTAGAAGCCATTATTCCCCTAATCTTTCCAGGTTTTGTGACATTGATCCTATAATGCTAAGCATATTTGAGCAACATGGGAAATCTTTACATTTCCTTTGATCAGAAACCTACTATATTCCAGTTGTCTGTGCTAGATATGTAGGTCCTTGGTCCATTATTGGAGACTTTAATGCAGTTCTAGGTGCTCATGAGAATTATGGAAGATGCCTGCCAAATAAAACATATTGTGATGAATACTTGAACTGGAATAATTTTAATAACCTTATTCATCTAGATGCCATTGGTAATCAATATACTTGGGCCAATGATAGAAGATGTTATGATTATGCTGCATATAGAGTTGTTTGTAACCTATGAAGCACAAACTCTTCTTAGATTAAGCGTGTTTCGGTGTCGGACACGTGTTGTATCCGACAACGACACGACACCGATACATATAATTACACTAGATTATGTGATTTTCTCAAATTATTAGCGGTGTCAGCGTACCAGTGTCTGTATCGTGTCCGGTGTTTGTGTCTGTATCCGTGTTTCATAGTTTGTAGCTGTACGTGGATTGATTATTGGAAAGCTATTTCTTGTTGTACTCTCGTAAAGGTGTAATCTGATCATCACTCTATTCTCTTTACTTTTGATACTTATGCACAAATTTTTCCTTCTTCCTTTAAATTTTAAAAAAATGTGGACTTTTCATGATTATTGTAAACATGTTATGTATGCCATTTGGTCAAGAAAGTTGTTATTGGTTGTTCAAAGTTTATTTTATCTGCTATACTCAAAATTAACACTGAAGCTTATTCTTAAGATATGGAACAAATAAGGTTTTGGTGATGTCAATTCTAATGTGGGCAATGCAATGGATGAAGTTTCTGCCATCCAAAATAGTATTAGTGATTCTGTTGTGGAAATTTCAACATCCCTTTTAAGATGTTTTAATATTAAGAAACTTAATTGAACAAATATCAGAATGATTCTATGTATTTGGTTAATCTAACATGTTTCTTTGAGGATTTTTTTAGAACATGATATTACAAATCCACAAATAAGTTTTTATCCAAAGAAACATAATAATCAACATTAGAATGTGTTAAGAAGGACTTCAAATTGATCAAAAGTCCTCTTGATTGAGATCATAAGCATCTCAACCAGGGACGGATGCATGTGTATTGTTGTGTGAGATTGTGCCTACACAAAATATTTTAAATTTTTATTTTTAAGCAGTATAATATAGTAATAGTTGATATTTAGACTAAACTAGATCCCCTACCCGTGCTGGCGCACGAGCATTTATAGTGTGGATTAAAATATAGTAGAATATAACATATAATATATGTACATGTTGATAAATAGTTCCAAGCCAGTCTCATATAATAACAAATATAATTAATGAAAAATGTTAGATAAAGTGAATTACAAAATAAGCTAAATGATTCTTATATTGTATGTAGAAGTTCATACATTCTGAAATACTTCTTTGTATACGACATTGGTTGTGTTATCAATGCAATCACCATTTTCATCAGTTATGAGTATTTTCAAACTTTTCCTTGATGTTACTTTGGAAACTGTGACATATAATTGACCGTGAGAGAAGACTGATTGCAGGAGATATATGTCAACTTGCTTAAGCGACTGTCATTGACTTTTGTTAATAGTCATTGCAAAACAAACACGTGTCTTCAAATATATTAATCATGAAAATTAAATGAATATATAAGATACAGTTCAATAGCGTGTAATAGTTGCAATACATTTGCCAATATAACGATGAATATTTGAAACTAACATTATTTTTTAATACCCTACATAGCAGAATAGTTGTATGAACAGGCGGTAGAATAAAAGCAAGCAAGTGAAATGAGTTTAGCCAATATATAAATATTACAAAGGTGAAATCTATTTACAAACAGTCAGGAACAAAATAGGCAGAAACATGAAACCGTCAATCACAATTAATCAAATGAATTAGTTTCTCTCACACTATTATTAACAGAAAACACAACAACGGCAACAATCCAAATAATTAGAGTAGTCATTATTAAATATGATTAATTGGCAAAAACTAATTCATTAATACTCTGGAGAACTTATTAAAAAAAAATTAATACTTTGGAGAAGTTTGAATTCAGTAAACTGAGAACAACAAAACATCTTGGTACATCACCAAGAGTGTAACACCCCGTTTTCCCAACAATGTAAATAATACAAATAATCAGAGTATTCAACGTAAAACGGAATGTCACACTACTTTTAAAACATAAATAGAGCAAAGTTACTATTTATCAAAAACAACCCTGTCAAAAATTCATTTATATCGCAGCGGAAAATTATTTCGAAATCAACAACTTTGTTCAACAATCTTTGGCACTACGGCCTCAACATAAATAACTTAAAGGAAAATCTTAATCCAAAAAGGTTCAACAACATAGTTCATAAAACAATACGTAACAATGGAAAGCAAAGCAAGAATCCCCATCCCGTTACGTATCAGAGCGACCCTAAGACGACACACGAGAGAGTCAACTCACATCAACAGCTAAGCCTGGTTATCTGCACGTTACCAACATAGGGGCAACATTCAAACAGAAGGGGTGAGATTTCACATTCAATAATAATAAGCATATAATTCATCAACGGAACTTAACAACCTAAACAACAATAATTAACAACAATAATAGTTCACATATACTTATCATCAATAATGTTCCACATATGCTTCATTTATTTTCACTTAGCATTTAAATCAACAACAACAACAATAACAACAACAACTACAACTCAACATTAACGACAACGCAACGACGCAACAACAACTCGACTATGCAGTATGCATGTGGTACAAATCAACGTGTTAGAGGAAAAAGCTCTTCAAGCAACGCTGGAGTAATAAACTCCTAAAATCAACGCTGGAGCATAGCTCCTAAAATCAACACTGGAGCAGCAAACTCCTAAAGGCCAGCTGGAGCAAATAACTCCTCAAAGACAACGCTGGAGTAACAAACTCCTAAACACAACGCTGGAGTATAAACTCCTAGAATCAACGCAATATGAATGATTAATATTCAACAGGGCATGAGCCCCCAACTTTATATGAGTATGCATGGACTCAACAATTTATTCAACAACAACGTACAACATCAACGACTTGACGACATCAACAACATTGACAACATCAACAACAACGTAAGACATCAACGACAACGTCAACAACAACAACAACAACAACTAACGACAACAACAACATCAACATTATAATCTCATAAGTATTCATCATTTAATTGCAACATCATATAATCATCATGTTAAATTCAACATAAGCATGCATATAATAATTCATCAACATATATACATACCTTCATGTAATATTTCATCAACAAGTTATTCATATAATAATCATCAACGTATATACATATATCAATTCATAAATCATGTTATTCTTGTCAACAACCAATTCTATATGTTTTATCATTAAATCCGGTTTTAAACCCTAGTTCTCAATTTTACATGAACAACTACAATAACTACATGATAAATTCAATTTCAGAATTATACCACTTAAGATTAGAGAATATTAGTCCCACCCTTACCTTAGATTAGATGATTGCAAGGTTCTACGAATTCTTCTCTTCTCTTGGTTCTCTTCTTCTCTAGGTTCTCCTCTTCTCTTAGTTCTCCTCTTTTTCTCCAAAAGCTTCTAACCTAATTTGTGTCTGGCTCTTAGCTTTTATATCTCACACCCTCAACATATTTTCCAACTAAATCCACGTATTTTCTAACTACATCCACACATGTTTTCTAACTAAATCAACGTATTTTCTAACTAAATCTACATATATTTATTAACTAAATCCACATATATTTCTAACTACATCCACATATTTTCTAACTAAATCAACGTATTTTCTAACTACATCCACACATATTCTACTAAAAAATATAATATAAAGCCACTTAATAAAATATTAAAACACCACAACACGTCATAAATCAACATAAATCATATAAGTCATATAAAAGACTCTAAAATCAACCAATAATAATTAAATAAGAAAATAGTAAATTGGGGCGTTACACCATCCACCTTCAAGAACCCAAAAAGTGCGAATTTTTGGGTCAAAATCCTCATCCCAAACCATTGCAAATCGTCAGGAAGCAAGTTTTTACGCTCATCAAGCATCAAATATCAGGTATTGTATCATCAAAACTCATCTCATTTTGCTGGTTTTTGTGCTTGGTTCGTCTATTTTTCGTAGGCAGTGGGGCTTGGTGCGCATGTTAACTTGCGCAAGGGTTAAAGGTTGCGTGACTTAAGTCACGCCACTGTAGGGTCCTGTTTTTTGAATTTTTTGCGCCACTTTTGTTCTAGACTTCTTAGATAGGTTATCGATTATGACACTTTTTGGTCGATCGGTGTTCGTCCTATTTTTTGGTAGTATTACACCCCAACGTATTTTTGGGTGGTCGGTTATGTAATTTGGATATTTGTGGCCAATATGTAACTAATATTATATATTATATAAATATATGAAATGAAATATTTTTTTGGTGGCCGGTTATGTCACACCAATTATTGC
>Ga0228711_1001684_pt1 | contig 33022 bp, 22 predicted proteins | sample MedpolnodulmetaG_2_FD_177996 | JGI IMG/M metagenome (GOLD analysis project Ga0228711, IMG submission 177996) | Root nodule microbial communities from Medicago polymorpha collected in Santa Monica, California, United States - brown nodules | ecosystem: Host-associated > Plants > Roots > Nodule... | reverse complement strand
AAGTGTGCATATATATATATATATATATATATATATATATATATATATATATATATATATATATATATATATATATATATATATAAATGGTTAATAAATCAAAGATTTAGTTAACATGAATATTATTTTTGCTGACTCAGGTTACAACTTCGGATGGCTTCATCTTGAGTATTCAGAGATTACCGACAAGGCGGTCCGGTGAGAAAGCAAACAAGCCACCAGTGTTGATACAACATGGTCTCTTTCAGGCATGGATCCACTCTTTGTGGATTGGGGGCAACTACCCACACTACTATTCTCATTATATTTGCTAATTATTTGATATTTTAAGTATTGCCCCTCTTTTTTTGAACACGGTATTGTCCCCTCTTAAAATAATTGATTGCCCACACTACCTAAGAATTTATACCATAAAAAGAATTTCTCTCATGAATTTTATAAAATCAAATGTGCAAATGTATTTGAGATTAAATATTGAATGTTTTTTTCACATGCATAGAGATATATCTTTTATAGTGTTGAAAATAAAAAGAAAAATTCTACCATGCTTTTTAAATATAAATACATGAAAAAGGACAATTTTAATATGTAGATGTAAAAAATACTTTCATTTTTCTAATATATAATGGCATTAATGTTTATAAGCTCGAGTATTTTGCTCAATGGTATATATGAAAAGAAATAGCCGTTGTTTTATTTATAGGAGTATATAGTCGTTGTTATTTTATCACTTTTGCATTGTTAAAATTTGTATAAATATTTATTATATAAAATCTTGCCCCCGTAAGTCAAAATTTCTGGATCAATCCCTGGTCTCTTTTGTGTAAATTTTGTTGCTGCAGATACAAATTAATATAAATTATCCATTCCCACAATAATTGTAACAATTGACAAGATAAGTAAAAGAAAGAGGACGGTTATTTTACTAATTTACTCCTTTTAGTCATTAATGTATTTTCATTATTTTATATATAAAGTTTGATATAATAATTTGAGAACATGTACGTAATCTTAACTAAATGTTAAAACCGAAAAATAGTTATCAAAACAATATAGAAACTAATTAAAAGTGACGATCTTTTTGGAATAATTTTATTAGGGTCTTGCTAACCATTGTCCTCAATTGCCCTGAGGGCAATGGTTAAGGTAACAAAAAATTGGTAGTTTTACATTGTAAACAACAATTTATAAACTTTTTACAAATTGACTTGACCATTTTTTTTATCATATTCCAACACAAAATTTCTATTTTTGTTCATTTATCCAATGCAACAAGGGCAATGGTTAGTATTTCCCATTTTATTAAAATGTAATCGTTACTATACGACAAAAGGTGGGGTAGTACGTGGCTACATGCATTATGCATAAACAAAGTCAACATGTTTGACTCCTATGATTCATCAACCAAAATTAATTGTTTGTGATGTGTCTTCAGGATGCGGTAGTATGGTTGTGGAATTCTCCGGATGAATCATTGGCATTTATTTTAGCGGATAGTGGGTTCGATGTGTGGATTGTCAGTGATCGCGCGTCAAGATATAGCTCTCACACATCATTAACTCCTAATGACCAGGTTCTTATACTCAATGATGAATTTGGAATTCCCTACGGTCTGGGATTCCCCAAATTTATAAATTCAAACTATTGGTGGACTTTCAATCAAGACTTGATGATAAAAAAACAGAGAAAAGCATTTTTTGATCTTATAATGTAAAAAACCAAGTTTGAATTTTGATCATATGTTCCAAATACATAGAATCTTAACCGTGGATTTCAGCTTTCAGAGTTTCACAAGTTAATATCACTTGTAATTGATTATGATTTATTAATCAATTGTTACAGGCTTACTGGGAGTGGTCATGGGAGGAATTAGCTAATAATGATCTTCCTGCTACAGTGCAATATGTGTATGACCATACTGGTCAAAAAATGCACTTCGTAGGTGATTCACAGGTGAGTTAGTCATAATCGATTATTATTTATTTGTGTATGTTTACAACCCTAGTGTATGTATGTTTAACGATCAATGACCTAAATTTTTCAGGGATCTTTAATGGCTTTTGTTGCTTTTTCTCAAGGGAATCTTCTTAATATGACAAGATCAGCTGCAATGCTTAGTCCAATTGCTCATATGGGTCGAATTAGTTCGGACGCAACAAGACTTGCTGCTAAACTTTTTTTAGCTAATGTATGTGACAGACACACAAAACTATATTTAACTAAATATTAATTGAATAATATTATGAAAATATTTTCCTTTTTAATATTACAGTATGCATACTGGTTGGGAATTCGACAATTCCTTCCTAATGCGTAAGAGACTAAAAAACCCTTTCTTCTCTATTTCCTAAATAAGCCAGAAACAATTTGAAAAAATATATCAATATGTTTTTCTAATTATTGAGCAGGGCTGAGGGATTACAGTTTTTGAAACACATCTGTGATATACTAGGGCTTGACTGCGTAAACCTACTGACACCTTTCACAGGTACTTTAACTAGATCTTGTTACTGACGATGAAATTTCATTTAATTTTTATGCATTTTTCATTAAGTGAAATTTCCTTGAATTTTTTATGTATCAACAAACTTGATTACGACAATTATTGATTTTAATTTGGGATTCCTTTTTTTGCCCTTATTTTGATCTTCCTTAATTACCTTTAAATTTTATAGGTTCAAATTGTTGTATAAACTCTTCCAGGATAGATTACTACCTCGAACATGAACCACAACCAACATCAACAAAGAACTTGATCCATTATTCTCAGAGTAAGTCTACTAAGAATCAACAAAAAAAATTGACAAAAAAAATCAATAATTTTATATTTTGCTTGTTGTGGCTATAAAAAAATTTGAATTTACTTTTACTCACAAAAAAAAATTTGAATTTACTTTGTATGCACTTACAACTCAACTATTTCTTATATCTCTAACTAATGTATATATTTTGTAAAATGATTTTAAAAACTAGTAAAGGAAAAAAGTTTTAAATTGTTTTAGTGCATAGAAATAAATCTCAATATAATTATATTTTTATACATTTTGGATTAGGACTAATAGTATTATTTTTTTTTCATTATGGAATCGGTGTAGTGATCAGAACAGACACAATAGCAAGGTATGATTATGGTCTTCTGGAAAATCTTCGTCTCTATGGCCAAGTACATCCTCCAAATTATGAATTGGTCGATATTCCGAAAGACTTCCCTCTTTTTCTCGGAATGGGAAGGTTAGATATGCTAGCTGATGTTGAAGATGTGCAGTTTTTGCTCAGTTATGAGTTGAAACATCATGATCCTAACAAGCTCGTGCAAGTGCTCAAGGAAAATTATGCACATGCTGATTTTATTATGAGTGTCAATGCTAAACAAGACGTTTATGATCCCATGATAGATTTTTTCAACAAACAGTGATATTTACAGGCATTATTGTGCTTCAAATAAATATACTCCTCTATATAGAGAACAGGAGTATATAGTTATGATTATGTCAACAATAAAATTAAAGTAAAATAAAATATAGAGTATGTTAGATTTCTTCTTTATACTTAATCATAAAATTTGTCTAATGTTCTCTATATTTAATAACAATAGAGTTGACACTTTTGACCAAATAGTATTCATCTTTGCAATTGTTATTATGAAACCAATATGCTTATCATTTTTTCTTTCGTTATAAGTCCCAAGACCTAACATGTGTCTATTCATCTTTCTTTTACTTATGAGTGTAATTTTGCTGAATTACCTGCTATTATTTACTCGGATTGGGATTTTAGTGATTTTAAGATGGAAAAGTCGGAAGTAGATTTGGTCTGTAAAAAATACCACAGTTTTTGATCTATACCATTGGATCAACTTATACCATAAGATATTGATTTGACAAACTATTTATCATTTGCTTTTCATTTTTCTCTCACGAATCATACAAAATTACACGAAAGTTATTTTGACTTTGTGGCCTTATAGTCACTAAATCTCAACCCCTACTATTTGCTATTTTTTTATATAAAAAAAAGCTAAAGTATGCAAATTTCTCAATTTAGGTCGCTCAAATCCTCCATTTTTAACTCCTAATTTCACACATTCGCTGAGTGTTTTTTTTTTATACAAAATTGCAATTTTTTTATATATATATATACTAACGGAAAGACAAACATTAATGTATCCAATTTGATATCAAAGCATACCACAATCAAATAATTGTGGCAATAAGATCAAATTATCATATAAGCTCTTTTTATAATATATGATATTATTTTTATTGCAATGAATTGTTTATTACAATGAGATTTAACTGATTGTTGTAATTAAAGATTTAAATAATGTTACAAAAACGATAAATCTGTAAATACAATAGTTTAAATGAAAGGTATACTAGAAAGAAAATATATACTACACTAAAACCAAGTATTTCCTTCATATAGAAAGTATGGTTAAATATTTTTTTTATTCCTATAAATATTCTAATTTTTTGTTTTAGACCCTCTAAAAATTTGCTTCAACTTAGTCCCTCAAAAGGTTTTCATCGCTATTTTTTATCATTGCTTTTCAATCAGCTTGTGTGTATAATTCGAAATTTGGAATGAGTGTTTTGGGTAATGTTTATAATATTATAAAAATCTCTCCTGAAAAAATTAGAATTTTTTTAACATAACATGAATTAAATATGAATTTTCATGTTTTTGGTGCTTAAAACTTCATATATGCATGTTTGGTTAAAAAATTCTATTTTTTTTAAAGAAATTGTGATAATATTTTAAATATTCTTGCAAAAATTCATTCAAAAAAAAGGGTACACATGACCCGACTAAAAAGCATGGATCAAAAGCGTGGATAGAAAAATTTTGGGGAACTAAAAGTCGAAGGAAAATTTTAGGTGGGACTAAAATATAAAGTTGAAATGTTTATAAGGTTCAAAATATTTAACCTTCATTTTTTTTTGAAGAAGTTAAACTAACCCACCGAAATTGACATTGGAGATAATCAAACTAGAGACTTCGAGAATGAACATACACCAAGGTTCCAAACCAACACAAGTCAGTTTGGAAGAATAGATTAAACCTAGCATGAGACCTGGATTACTAGAGAATATACCTAGATGGAAGCTGTATAACTCATTGAAACTAATGTTAAAATAAATAAAACAAATAGATAAGAGTAAATTCAAATATTAAAAAAAAAGCGTAACAAACACGATATGAGTATGAGTATATATATGTCTATTTTTTTTTCTTTATCATTTAAAAATTGTAACAAACTAGATGAATATATAAACTTACTTTTTCATTATTTTAATTATACCCTTAATCAATTTTTTCTATAATAAATTATGTGTATCTTTTGTGCACCTAAATAATTTAAAGGGTTAAATAAGTTTTTCGTCCCTATAAATATAGCGAATTTTGATTTTAGTCCCTACAAAATTAAATTGAATGTTTTTATCCTCACAAAAAAAATTATTTTGTTTTTCGTCCCTAATGGATATAATTTTGACGTGCTTTTGATATTTTTTGAACATAATATAAATATATAAATGTCGAATATAATAAACGGACATAATATGGATACAATTTGAACATTAAAGAGTTATAATTTTGACATTTATATGAACATAAAGTGGCCATTAAGGACAAAAAACAAAACAAATTTTTTTGTGAGGATGAAAACATTTGGTTTAATTTTTTAGGAACTAAAATCAAAATTCACTATATTTATTAGGATGAAAAACTTATTTAACCCTAATTTAAATTTGTATGTGACTATACAAAATTTATCCTAGTTGGTAATGAAAGTTAATTTAGTTGATAAGAAACTAACCCACTTACAAGGTCGGGGTTCAACTTCCGTTGCTTGTGTGACGACATCTTCAGTGAGTAATCTGTAAATATCTTTGTTACTGTTTGATGAACTTTGATGTCTAATACTCGTAAACCTTAGATTCCAATTTATCTAAACTTTTTTTTTATCAAGAAATAAAAATAACTTTATTCTGGTTATTAATCTGCAGTGACTCGTCGGTTAACATAATGTATGTGTCAAACTCAAGAAATAAATGTTGACACATTCATTTATAAATCACAAATCAACACTTCACGAACAAAACCCCAACTAGTAAGATAACCTAGGAGTTACATCAACCCAAATTGCCAAAATAAACAAATACTATATACTTTCGATAGTTATAATCACATTAACACTGTAATTTACCCATGAATGCTAATGTTTCGAACGCTCAAGTAATGTTTATTGAATTAAAAACGTTAATGTGGACCATTTTCTTTTTTTTAAATTGAGCGAAAATTTGTTAGAAGAACACAACCATAAATAATTACTACAGTGCCACCAAAGTTTCTTACAACCATTAATTAAGTGCAATGCTGTCTTCAACTTTGTTTAGCCTATAAAACCTGTTTCTATGGAGGGGGCATAAGCATAACCATAATTAACCACTTCGTCAATATGGCCAGCAGCAGAGTAGTTAATCTTTTCTCAATAGTCTTGCTTTGCATTACAATAGCACAAGGAAGAAAAACACTTAACACTGGCAATGAATTTTCAGCATCGTCTCTACTTAACAATGATGATGGTATCTGCAAAATTATGGTAGAGACACAAGGTTACACATGTGAAGAACATAAGTAAATAAATCATAGCAGCCAGCTTGCAGCATATTCCCACATGCCATTTGATTATGAAGAAATATTTTCCATATTTGATATATACTAACTATAATTATGCTAAAATCTTAAATATGAGACTAGTTAATGTGATGAACCAAACAAGTACACACATATATTTTTGGACAAAAGTACACATATATAAATGGTTAATAAAACAAAAATTTAGTTAACACGAATATTATTTTTGCTGACTCAGGTTACAACATCGGATGGCTTCATCTTGAGCATTCAGAGATTGCCGGCTAGGCGGTCCAGTGAGAAAGCAAACAAGCCACCAGTGTTAATACAACATGATCTCTTTTGTGTAAGTTTTGTTGCTGCAGATACTAATTAATATAAATTATTCATTCATCCCACAATAATTGTAACATGATATGATAAGTAAAAGAAAAAGGACGGTTATTTTACTAATTTACTCCTTTTAGTCATTAATGTATTTTCATTATTTTATATATAAAGTTTGATATAATAACTTGAGAACATGCACGTAATCTCAATTAAATGTTAAAACCGAAAAATAGTAAAACAATATCAGAAACTAATAAAAGTGATGATCTTTTTGGAATAATTTTTAAAATGCAACCGTTACTATACGATAAAAGGTGGGTAGTACATGGCTACATGCATTATGCATAAACAAAGTCAACATGTGTTGACTCCTATGATTCATATATCAACCAAAATTAATTGTTTGTGATGTGTAATATGGTTGTGGAATTCTTCGATGAATCATTGACATTTATTTTAGCAGATAGTGAATTCGATGTATGGATTGTCGGTGGTCGCAGCTCAAGATATAGCTCACACACATCATTAACTCCTGATGATAAGGTTTTTATATTTAATGATGAATTTGAAATTCCCTACCATTTGGGATTTTCCGCATTTATAAATTCATACTATTGGTGGACTTTCAATCAAGATGGGGAGGGAGGGAGGGAGGGAGGGAGAGAGAGAGAGAGAGAGAGGCATTGATCATCCATCGATGTTCCAAATACACATAATCTTAACAGTGGATTTCAGCTTTTAGAGTTTCACAAGTTAATAGCACTTGTAATTGATTATTGGTTTATTAATCATTTGTTATAGGGTTACTGGGAGTGGTCGTGGGATGAATTAGCTAATAATGATCTTCCTGCTACAGTGCAATATGTTTACGACCATACTGGTCAAAAAATGCACTTGGTAGGTCATTCACAGGTGAGTTAATCATAATCAATTATTTATTTATTTTGACAAAAATAAACGACATTTCGTTCATTCAAATTGATACAGTACATCGATACAACGAAAATTCGTTAAAAACAAAAAGAATGAATCTGTGAACAAACTCGCAACATCCATGTTAATAGCATAAAACGGCAAAGTATTAAAGCCTACACATATGATTATATTTAAGTTTTCGGAATACTCATGTCTCCGGATCTGCAACGAATCGAACAAATACCTGAACGAAACAAGAGAGACAAACAACGTCGCACAACAACGAGGAACAAAACAACGTCGCACTAAGACGACGAAAGAAAAAACGAAATAGATGTGAAAATCACTTATTTCAATAAAAGGGAAATAAAAAAACGAGTTAGAGGGGTGATTTTGTTGACCTAAAATCATCCCTCTTTGATGGATGAAGGAGAAGAAACTAGGATTTTGACGATGGCTCACAAGAGAGAGAATGAGAAGAGAGTGCGTGCAAATTTTATAATTATTTATTTATGTATGTTTACAACCATAGTGTATGTTATGTATGTTTAACAATCAATGATCTAAATTTTTCAGGGATCTTTAATAGCTTTTGATGCTTTTTCTCAAGGGAATCTTCTTAATATGACAAGATCAGCTGCATTTCTTAGTCCAATTGCTCATATGGGTTGGATTACTTCAGAGGCAACAAGACTTGCTGCTAAACTTTTTTTAGTTAATGTATGTGACAGACACATAAAACTATATTTAACTAAATATTAATTGAATAATATTATGAAAATATTTTCCTTTTTAATATTAGAGGATGCATATTGGTTGAGCATTCGTCAATTCCTTCCTTGAGCGTAAGAAACTAAAAAACCCTTTCTTCTATATTTTCTAAATAAGCCAAAAAAAAAAGTCGAAAAAATAAATCATATGGTTTTCTAATTATTGAGCAGTGCTGATGGATTAAAGTTTTTGAAACTCATCTGTGATATACTAGGGCTTGACTGTGTAGACCTAATGTCACCTTTCACAGGTACTTTAACTAGATCTTGTTACTAACGATGAAATTTCACTTAATTTTAATGCATTTTTCATTAAGTGAAATTTCCTTGATTTTTTTATGTATCAACAAACTTGATTATGACAATTATTGATTTTAATTTGGGATTCCTTTTTTTTTTCCCCCTTATTTTGATATTCCTTAATTACCTTTAAATTTTATAGGTTTGAATTGTTGTATAAACTCTTCCAGGATAGATTACTACCTCGAACATGAACCACAGCCAACATCAACAAAGAACTTGATCTATTTTTCTCAGTGTAAGTGTACTAAAAATCAACAAACAAAAAATTGACAAAAACAATCAACAATTTTATATTTTGCTTGTTGTGACTATAAATAAAATTGAATTTACTTTTACTCACAATTTTTTTTTTGAATTTACTTTGTATGCACTTACAACTATTTCTCATATCTCTAACTGTATATATTTTTGTAAAATTAATTTAGAAACAAGTAAAGGAAAAAAAATTAAATTATTTTAGTGCATAGAAATAAATCTCAATATAATTATATTTTTATACATTTTGGATTAGGACTAATAGTACTATTTTTTACATAATGGAATCGGTGTAGTGATTAGAACAGACAGAATAGCAAGGTATGATTATGGTCTTATAGGAAATCTTCGTCGCTATGGTCGAGTACATCCTCCAAGTTATGACTTGGTCGCAATTCGGAAAGACTTCCCTCTTTTTCTCGGAATGGGAAGGTTAGATATGCTAGCTGATGTTGAAGATGTGCAGTATTTGCTCAGTGACGAGTTCAAAAATCATGATCCTAACAAGCTCGTGCAAGTGCTCAAGGAAAATTATGCATATGCTGATTTTATTATGGGTGTCAATGCTAAACAAGATGTTTATGATCCCATGATAGATTTTTTAAACAAACAGTGATATTTACAAGCATTATTGTGCTTCAAATAAATACATACATATAGTTATGATTATGTCAACAATAAAAATAAAGTAAAATAAAATATAGAGTCTGTTAGATTCTTCTATATATTTAATCATATAATTTATCTAATGTTCTCTATATTTAATAACAATAGAGTTGACACTTTTGGTCAAATAGTATTCATCTTTGCAATTGTTATTATGAAACCAATATGTTTATCATTTTTTTCTTTGGTTACATGTCACAAGATCTAAGATGTGTCTATTCATCTTTCTTTTACTTGTAATTTTGCAAAATTACCCGCTATTATTTATTCGGATTGGGATAATGGGTTGGTTTGTTGAGCAGTATAATTTATTCAACCTGGTTTTCAGCATTTCAACACAAAGGGCATATATAGATGAGTGAAGTTAAGCCTCCCTTGATCTTTCCAACTCGCTTATATTGAGAGTAGGAATCTAATTCTATTGCATCATCTAACAGAAGATTGTGTATCAGCTCTCTCTTTCTTCCCATGTTTTCCCATTATGTCACTAAACTCTCAGGTATCAACAAAGTAGACCAAAAAAGCATCATATCCTTCACACTGTGGAGATCAGAACAGAGCATGCTAATCTACTAAGCATTCAACTCTCTATACAACTGTACCTAAATCTAAAAGATTATACCCTTCAGAGTTAAAAAGCCAACTCTTGCAATCTTCATTGAATCAAAAATCTCTTGTTATTATATACCATTATTATCATGTCTAATCCGCTACCAGCCTACCACAAAAACAATATGCTTCAAGTCTTCAACATTTGTAACTTTCACAAATAAAACAACCTTAACATTGCAATCAATCCCGTACAAATTGGAAGATCAATAAAATTCAAATTTTCACCACCAAATTGTCACAATCAACAAAGTAAACCAACAATGAAAAATGTCATAAGACCCATATAACCATAGAATATACCTACTTGGAAGTTGTAAAACTCTGGATGAAGCCAATGCTAAATCTTATGTTACTTCATATTCTTGCTTTTCTCATGTTGTATTGTGCTGACAGGGAAGGCATTGTAATTACAAACTGTCCAACTAACTTATAAGTGAATTACTTTTGATAAACTTTCCCAACCACCAGATAAGGAATCAACTGTTTCAATAATCAGATGTTGAAAGAAATAACAATGACATGCATTTTGGATTCTCTTTTTACAGTCAAAAAGGAATGAAGTGAACTCGGCAAAACATATGGTATAGCAGTGTTTGCTAGGGTAATTTGAAGTTCTTGTTAAAATGGGTGCTAAAATTTCTTACATCCATACCATTGATCAAATAAAGCTATTCATCAATCAAACAAAAACAACTCCAACTTATCCCAAAAGCTTTTAACTATTAAAAAAAAAACATTTTTTCCAAGGGTAGGGATCACCTGGACACACATTTGATCAGACGGAGAGTTTTTAGAGTGTTTTAAGAGAATTACAAACTTTGGATTCGATATTAAGATTAGTGGGAAATATAGCTTATTTTTGGCACTTTCAAAATAATTCAAAGCTGTGTCAATATACCTTTTACTTGACCCAGATATTGAATGAAGCCAATAACCCAAGGACTGTGATCATCTCTAATGAAAACATCATATCTAAGCTTTCTCAAAAACAGTACCAATGTACCATCAATACCTTCAAAACAAACTCAAGAGGATCATCTAGAGTATGGAAATAGATTCTTTATTGGCTAAAAGTAAAATAGGTTATTTAGCGATAGACTCTTGCAACTATTCAGGTCAAGAAGATTGTTACTGTACACCAGCTGACCAACATGATTTAAATTTATAAAAGGCTATAAATTATAATGGTGCCTCACTTGAAATATTTTGTAGATATACTAATAAATTTCCCACTCACTCGAGTGTTGGGTTAAGTTGGTCTTCTCACATTACAATTATGCAACCTATTTTTGGCATTTCAACATAAAAGGCATAAGTGAGTGAAGTTAGGCATCCCTTAATCCATCCAACTTGCTTATACAGAGAGCAGGAATCACTCATTTTTAATTTGATTGCATCATCCAACAGAAGACTATGGATCAGTTCTTTCGGGATATGAAACGAAATACTAATTAGGAGCAAGAATCAACAAAACAGTTACAAATTAAACTTCAAGTACATACTTTGAGGTTAACCAAGTGGAAGCAAATCACCTATACTCTCTCCTCTCCAATAATGTCACCAAACTATCAAGAATCAACTACAATAACAACAACAACAACCAAGCCTTATCTCACTAAGTGGGGTTATATGGATCAAACGCTGCCATACAGTTCCATCGTATATCATATCTCTATCCAACTTATTAATCTCTAGATCCTACATGATAGTTTCACTTACAGTTTTCTAGGTCTTCCATTGCCTCTAGTGATTTGACTACTCTCCGTCTGATCTACTTTCCTTACTACAAAATTTACAAGTCTTCTCTTTACATGCCCAAACCACCTAAGCCAAGTTTCTACTTTCTTTTCTATGATAAGTAATACCCCAACTCTCTCTAATATTGTCATTTTTAATTTTATCGGGAATCAACTAAGTATAAGAAACTCACATCATATAACGCTAACGAGATCAGAACTTGGCATGTCAATATACTAAACATCCAACTCTTCCCACAACCACAGCTAACAACTTATACCCTACAAAATCAAAAAGCCACTTCTTGCAGTCTTAACTAAATTATAATTCTCTTGTTATTAGACCATTATCAAATACAATGTTATAAGCTACAAATCTTCAACTTTTGCAACTTATACATACATAAATAAAATTGCAACCAATCCCATAAAATGGGAGAAAGAACCAATAAAAATATAAATTTTCACCACCAAATTATCACAAATCAACAAAGGAAATTAATAACCAAGCATATAACATATACCAAGAGCTTTGCTAATTTCAAAACCCCGTGTTATTATTCAACTTTCAAGTCTCATCACTAATCGCAAAAACCAACGACGAAAAAATGTTATACAATCTAACTCATCGTTATTGTAAACCTTATAGAATTCAACAATACAACACATACCAACCAAACCGCATGTTCATACACCAGTCTTCACAATCTTCCTCCTCGCCAAGAACCTCGCAATTGGGGGCGTGAGTGCTATAGTGATGGGAACCCGAACAGGAATCAGAGCCTTGTTGCAAAGCACAGCTAGGGTAAAAGCACCACCAGCAGAAGCCGCCATCTGCGCCGTGCGATTCTTCACCGGCACGGCGGAAGAATCAGTATCAGAATTAAGGTTAGGGTTTTCTTCGGGAGAACTGGCACCCAAGTGAAATTTCTCGAGGATGGCTTCAACGTCGACGTTGTTTCTAATGGCGACGTAGATGCCGGCGACGGAAGCGGCGGAAACGGAGCAGTGAACGCCGATTGCTACTTTTCCGTACTTTTTCAGGAGCTCGCGGAATCGACCACCGGACATAGTTTTTGAGGTGCGGCGGCGGAGACGGTGGTGCGGGCGGTGGAGGTTTATGTTTATTTGTGAGTGGTTCTGAATTAGGGTTTTTCCAATTGGGTAACGTTTTGAACAAGAAGTTCCATTCGATGTCTTAATTGTGCTTGTGCATAGTTGTAAAACCACCAAAATTATGACTTTTTGTGTTACGATATCAAATTAGTCATAGTTTTTTTTGGTCAGGTTAACAAGACACATGTATTAATTTCATTCTATTAATGATAAAAATTTATTGAAAAATAATTAATATTAAATATTTTCAGCAATTAATTAACATAATTTTCAATAAATAATTTTTATTAGTGAAATTCTTAACATATACTTTAAGGGCATAAGTTAACATTTTTTTTTTATGAAACAAAACGATATACAATGACATTTTCAACATTTAAATTTACTACTTATTTTTGACAAAAAATTTACTACTTTTTGTTTTTTTTATAAAGAAAAAAAGGTGCAAATGGATTGCAACACCTAATTAAAAGGGTCTTATTAACGAGTCTTCTGGAGCACTCTTTAAGAATTTTAAAAGAAAAAAAGTATTTTATAAAAAAAGTCAAATATTTTGATTTCTGATGCATTGATTACACATATTTTTTATAAAAAGTTGCTACTTAAACGTCTTAAAGAGCATTTCGGAGCACTCGTTAACATTTCCTAACTAAAATAAATAAAAGTAAGCAGTACATATAACCTGACTCGCGGCAAAAAAAACAACCTCAAATGGGAAAGGTAAAACAAAAGAAACCTCGTATCTAACTCTATAACAAACAACCTATGTCTATAACAAACAACCACACACTGCATGTATAATCTAACAGACTTGATTACGGATTCGAAACCAAATAGCAAAAAAGAAAAGACATGTGTGAGTTGAGTTGCAACAAACACATATTTCGATAACGTGAGTGAACCCGATCGCCAACACGAGAACAGATCCATCCACACCCCGCTGAGTCGAGCAAACATCGGCAAATCTCCACAACCATTTATTATGGTCAAACAATTCGAGTATAATTAGGAGGAAATATATATTTAGGCTGCTAATTTACATCCATCCCAAAACACTAACTCACTTGATTATTTACACTCATTTTTATAATTTTTAACAAATAATTTGCACTCACCTCCCTAATTTACACCCACTTTGATCATTCAACTTATTGTTTTCTTAAAAGTTTGTCTCATCTTATACTAAAAAAACATGCAATTTTTTTAAAATTCAATGCATGATAAAAATAAAATGAAGTCACATTACAATTTTTTTTTAAATCATAGAGTTCTTAACATAAAAAAAAGTTCTGGAATTAGCCTGCATTTTTTTTCGTAAAATCAAGGTGTCATTAATTAATTAGAAAAAATAAAAAGCTTAAGTTGATATTGTTTTGTTTTTGCTACAAAAGCTTCAATTGATTTTTTTGCCACAAGTTTATTAAAAAAAGCTTCATGCTTATTCGATAAAAAAAAATAATTTAGTGTCTATTTCATGTGCGATAAAAAAAAAAGCTTCAATTGTTAGTGTCTATTTCTTGTATTTTTCACTTAAGGTGTGTGAATTTAAAAAATGTTTATAAAAAAAAAACACACACGTAACCGTTTCCTATTTTTTCACTTAACTAGGTGAATGCCTTATATAGGCTAGCATTTTCCTCAATTTCGCAACAGATGGCAGGCGATTTGTGTAATCATCTTGTGATGCGGGTTGCGATGAGAGCAAACACTTTCCATTTCCTTCAGAACTCGCAACACGTACCCTACAGTCCGCAACGCGAGTTCATGCAAGATTGAACATGGTTATCTCCATACAGAGCTCGCAACGTGAATCTCATAGCACGCACCGTGAGTGAGGTTGAATCTCATAGCACACACCGTGAGTGAATCACCAAAACGTTCGTAATGATTATGTCTCAAGAATCACTAATGGTAAACTTGTAAAAATCATAACACGGGTAATTGTATGATTTGAGTGAATTTCCATAGTTTCAAAGTTATTTTCTTGTTTTTACCCTTTCATGCCCTTTTATCCAATAAAATACATTCAAACTAGCTACTTTAACTCTAATATGATTCTAAAAAGGAGCTAAAAACTCTATATGATTTCTTGTGATCAATATTACATATATTTTCTATTTCCTAATAATATAAAATTTATTTTTACAAAAAAATGGTGAAAGTATACTTTTAAACCATTTATTTAAAAGTCTATATTAGATTGAATCCATTTCTTTGAGTCAAATCAAAGTATACACATTTATTGAGTTAAATCAAAATATATTATTAAAAAATATGTTGTTTATGATTAAAATATTTCTAACAATAAATGTCATTTACTAACTTATGACTATAAATAAGGTCATGTGAAAATATTTTTTCGGCGTACAACTTGAAACATAGAAATCTTCCTAAATTTCATAGAGATCAAAGATATATAAACGTTGAGAAGAGCTATGGCAGTCATTGAGATGAAGAAAGGTATCACTGTAATAATGATGATGTTAATGATTATCTTTGTTGTGAATCAAGTATCCGACGCAACTCAATCAATAGATGCCTGTAAAGATGATTGTCGTCTTTGTGAGCAGAATTGCCTTGATGGATGTTTCAGTTTCGGATGTGTTAGAGAATGTAAGACTAGAAAATGCCCATGTTGTCTTCATAGTTCCCCTGCTTTCACAAAATGATTAAAGCTTTAGGGCTTGCAACATTATAATTAAATAATTCTTGTATGTTATGTGAACAATATAATTAAATAATAATTGTTCAAGTCTACTTCTGACTTCATTTCTCTTTGCATTAATCTATAAATATGATAATAGAATTTCATCCTCGATCTTAATACTCCTTACTTAATAGACTATGAGTATGTTCATAAGAGTGAATGACTCGTCATGATATTTTTCATAAATGAAAATTATTGACTTAAACATGGTATCTTATTTTTATTTTTCTGAAGTTTTTATAGCTTTATTTTAAAATTCAGCAGTTTGGTCCCAATTTTTTATGACTTTTGATCCTTACATCATTTTGAGGTCAACCAACTTTGATGATATGTCCAAGTCATGAATGATGTGGAAAAAGAATATTGTATACAAGTCACTAAATTCAAAATGTCCACACATACTTTGCCACATCGTCATGGACTTGGACGTATTTTCAAAGTTGACCTCAAAATAGAGCGGTGAATCAAAAGTTAGAAAGAAAAAAATATGGGGACCAATGAGCTGAATTCTAAAATAGAGGTACCAAAACTTGAAGAAAAAGGGGGGTGGGGTGGTGGTGGTGGTGTAAAAAGTGCATTTAAGCTAAAATTCTTTCTGATGTTTCGTTGAATTTGCTGAATTCTAAAATAGAGGTACCAAAACTTAAAAAAAGGGGGACGGGGGGTTGGTGTAAAAAGTGCATTTAAGCTAAAATTCTTTCTGATTGTTTGGTTGAATTTGATAGCTAGCAGATGACTTGACCAACAACTCTTAGCCGTAATTCTCTTTTGCTTCAAGCAATTATATCGATGAAGGAATTTTTTTTCCTTAGTTGTGCGCTCTTTAACTCTTTCAATGAGTGTTAAGTATAAAATTGAATTTTTTTCCCTTTCAAAACTACTAAACTAATGAAAACATAAGTAAATTGTAAAACAGAAAAATAAAAGATAAAGTACGAGAAAGATGATAAGTTTGATTGATTGTGTCTGAAATGAAATGCACAATGAACTTAATTCTAATGGCAAGAACAATATGATCTACAAAATCTAGCACTGAATCCCCTTAAACAGTTATTCTCATGTGTTTCTGCGTGTTGTTAGGTACATGTGGGCCCCCTGTTTGCCTAAATTTACCCTATACTGCGGTATTTTTCATTCATCTCATCCAGTATGCGCGTGTTATCACCTCTGATAATGCTTCCGTAAAAATAGTTGTTTCGGTTCTTAAAGTTAAAAACATGAAACACGAATCTTATCATTGAATTGTCAAGTTTTAAGTATCTTTAACTTTGACACTTCCACGATTTTTGTTATCCTTAATGAACTGGTTAACCTTGAAATGAACTTGCAGTATTTGGCTGTCTCTGTCTTTAATTCGACTACCTAAGCATTAGCTAAACCTAATTCGCCTGCTTGCCGTTTTTAACTAACAATTTTAGATTATTTTTATGTGCAAACATATCCATTATATCCACGTATATAATTTAATACCTTTATCTTTTTAGACTATATGAATATCAAATACTAGTATTTAACTAGTATTTCAACGGTTCCTTAAAAAAAAAAAACTAGGATTTCAAAACTCTACTCATGTTGTCCAAATAATCCAAGTTTATATGTGATTGGTGTTTGCTCAAGACTCAATCTATCAATTCTTTCACCAAATTCAAATGAAAAAAACATGTATAAGCTGAAGCCTACTTCATATTACTTTTCCTCACATCTTTTTGGTATAGTTTGATTTTTTTTCAGGATCCCATTGTCATATAACCCAATTTAGTCCAACTCAATTCAAATGATTTTTATAACATGTTCAATTGCAGTTACCATCATGTTAGTTTTCATAACAAAAATTCAAAACATGAAGGAAAAAAAAACTAAAAACACCACAACTAAGTGAATGTTTCGTTACACTTTTGGTGGAGCCAAAATTGATTTCATAGTTAGAATTAATTTTGATATATTTTGTTTCTCTATATTATAATTGATTTTGTCTATGGAAGTGATTCTACTTTAAAAGTTAGAAATTACAGTTTCTTATTCTGTAATTGTTTTTTGCACTCAAATTTATTGTTCAGTTTGCATTTACATAAATATATTCAATCATAAATCACTTTATCATTAATTCAATTTTAATCAAAATCAATTTTACGATTCACTCAAAATCAATTTTTACTGCAGAACCAATGCTAAACTAAATGATAAAATTAAAAATACAAATACAATAATATAAAAAGGGAGAGAAGACATGCATTTTCTTTTCAAATACAAATAATAACCCCTATAAAATAAATACAAATAATAATAAAAAATTGTACCATCCTTCAAAAAAATTAAAAAATAGTACCATACCACCCAACGGCTGATTCTACCTTAAGCTTCCTCCAATTTACATTTTATCATTTGCTTTTCACAATTTCCAATTCTTCAATTTAGGTCTCCTCTCACATTGACCATATCCAACCAACATTACAAATACTCTATAAATAGGTTAACCACTATACCTCCATTACACATTTAAAGAGCAAGATATTTGTTCTTGATAAGAGAGTGAGTATTTCTTTTCTTCTTTTATTACAATCTTGCATTATCATCTAACTTAATCAATCAATTAGGCGATGAAAAAACTTTTCTTTGAACTTTCTTTCTTTGAGATAAATAGTAGAAACTTATTATCAACTTTTTTCCTCGTAACAAATATGTTTTGGCCTTAAATTTCAAACTTATTGGACTTCTCATAATATCAAAATAATTTTGTGTTTTTATTATTTAGTTTTTAATTTTAATCAAGTGGATTCAACTCTTAATCATTTTTTATAATTTTTCATTATCATTTTAATTTGTCACCAGGAAAATAAGAAGAGAAGGAACACTAAGCATTGCTGGGATGAATGCATTCATGATGGCTTATTTATTTTGTGTGTTTTTGCTTCGCCCTTTAGGCAACCCTGCTGTGATGTATGCCAATGTGATGAAAAATCCCATAAGTGAAATTAGTTTGTGGGATTTGTTAGTGTTAACGCTACTGTTGATTATGTGGAGCACATTGTTCATGATCTGTGCACTATTTGCACTATGGACTGTCCGGTACGAGAGAGCAACCGCTCGGCTGCTTGCTGCATTGCTTTTATATGCAACTTATGTTTTTGGAACATTATCGTTTATGGTTACAACGATGCAGTTCCAATTCACATTTGGATCAGTTCAGATGAATATGTTGCTTTGTTTCATGCTGTCTTGGCTTATCTAGGGCTGCCTTGCATTTCCATATTCCTATGGATTAAATGCTGTTGAAGGATCTTAGACTTTGGATTGGTAATGCAATATTTTCTGGATTCTAGTTGGCTTAGTTATTTATGTTAGTTTTAAGGCATATGTAAGGTTGGTAAAAAAAAATGGTATGGAAGGGAAATGTCCCTACACATGTAAGTCATTTAGTCATTATGTTTGTGTTGTGTTTTTCTTTGATCAAGTTAATGAATGAGTTTGTTTACTCAAATTGAATTATTGTATTTTATTTTCTTTGAAAACGCCCTTTTTCTTTTTATCTGAATTTAATAGAATAAAAGAAAAAAAAAGTTTAAATAACATGCCAAAGTCCATAAAGCAAACTCTCCTTGGGACCAATAAGTGAATAAGGTATTGTTAGAAGAAGAATAAGAGTGTTAGTTAATAGAGAGGAGAGTGACTTAGAAGATAAATAATGGGGGAAGAATTGATCATTTGCAATTAATCATCATTGTTATGAATTTTGATAGCACTTTTTAGCAAGTATTAGACCACTGAGAGCAATTTTGTGAACATGCATTGTGATTTGTCCAATATGTGTCTAATAATTCGGATTAGCGAACTTCAATGACTATTGTGATTTTTTACTCTAATAGCTTGTGCGGAGAAGAGTGAGATAAGTAAGAGAGAAATGAACATTCACATTTTACTTTTTGAAATTTGACTTAACTACATATTTAATCCTTCTATTTTACTCTATACAAGACTTTCACAACAAGAAAAATATGTCTTATTGACAGCAAAGGTAATCAAGAATGTCATGTTTTCAATGACTATCCGATAGCTTAAAAGCTTCTTGACATTGTCATTACATAGTTTTTAAAAACAGAAATATAAATTCCCTCTTCATCTTGCATTCTTGCTTCTTCATTGGTTTATCTCTAACCAACTAAGCACTATAATTTTGAACAAAAAATCTCATATAACCAAGTCAATAAGACAGAATAAGAATCATAAAAGCTGAAAAGAAATAAAATTTGGTTATATTTGTGTTGAATCAACTGAAATCTGAATGCATAGTGATAGACATTAAAAACAGAACAAATAGAATTTGCAAAAGAGGCGACACAAAGAATATAGTGAGAGATTCCCCAAAAATTATATTTGGTTTTTCTGAAATTTATTTACAAGGCACTTAAAATTTAGATCATCTGATCTCGAATTTAACCGTCATCTACGAACTGAAGTGTGAATGCATTTTGTTGATGACCGCAACGAATCCCAATAATATATAAACTCTATCGGTGATGGTATCACTATTTTAATTAATATAAATTCTTTAAAAGAGCCTTATACTTCAGTTCTGTTTCTACGCACTCTCTGTGTTGCTTCTTGCTGATTTTTGGGTGGAGGACTGTGACAGTTGTTATTCGGTTAAATCCGGCATAATGAAGGAAACAATGCATAGTGGTAGATTCCATGCAGATGGTCATTGGAATGAAATGTGGAGTCTTGGCACCACCACAAGAGGGAGGCACCTACTTTTGAGGGCGTTCAGGGGCTGCATTCTGACTCGGCAGAAATTGATACAGAAACATATGCAATGTTCTTCTAGTTGCTCGTTGTGTGATTCGTGTTTCGAGGATGAGATACACGTTTTTTGAGTGTGAGACGATGGAGTGTTGGATCGTGCATGGCAGGCCTGAATCATGTTGTGCAAACACCGCTTCCTCAGTGTCTGTCAATGGGTGAGTTGTTGATGGAGGAATTGCCATGAGGTGTATAGATTGAAACATGCCAGAACCGCTCCTAACGGCCTAGTATGGGTTGGCTTAAGTGTAAAATGGATGTCGGTTTTCGTCTAGGATCGGGTGTTACGTCTTTAGGATGTTTCGTCTAGGATCCTTTGATTGAATCATGAACACACGGTTCCATTCCCTTACAACTTTGTTTTCCTTTTTAATTACAATATGAACTTAAGAAGTCCAAACTGAAAAATAATCAAATTATGACCACACTTGTTCAGTATGCATAAACCAAGACTAGACTCAATTAATTGACATAAACAGTAAGACCATTCTCCCTCTCTCTTTCCCTTACTTTATCTTCCTTTCTCTTTCTTTCCTTCTTGAAATCACATTTCCTTTCCCTTCTTTTTTTTAGAATCAGCAAATTTTTATTCACAACGAGCGCGTGCAAGGTGCACAACACAACTCGCGGACAGCAAACAATAATACAAAGGGCAGTGAAAAACCAGAAACCCCACAACCGGCCACCCAAACAGAAAAAAACAGCAGCAAAACATAGCAGAAACTACTGGTCATAACAGTATCAAAGCCCAAAAACAGAAACAGCAGGAGCGCTAAACTGGCCAGCTACAAAAACAGAAAAATGAGGCTGCCACTCCACACAACGCTCCAAAAACACCCGTTACCGCAAAAGACACTCTTTTGGGTTCCAACACCATTCGTAAAAAAGGCAAGCCGACACCTTAAGATGAGACAAAGTCCATCTCCATGACAGCACCTTTACAGCCTCGACGATCTCTTCCACCTCGGCGATTGTATAATTGAAAATGCGATCATTTCTTGCCCGCCAAATACTCCAAACAGCAGCGTGCCAAATCATCCGGTAGCCTTTGCGCAGCCTATTATTACTTGCAGCAACACTCCAGCAGATCCAATGTCTGAACAGATTCGGTTGAGGCAGAAAACTAAAACCGAGCCATCTCATCAGAGCATTCCACACCCCCATAGTAAACGCACAATGGACAAACAGATGATTTGTCGTCTCCATATTCCCGTCTCACAATACACAATTAACTGAACTCTCGGGCGGTAGAATTTGCCTATGCAAGAGATTAAATCTTGTCGGAATCCTATCACGGAGAAGCTTCGAAGAGAACGCGACCACTTTTGCCGAAGCCGAACTCTTCCAAATCTGAGTTAACACCCTTCGTTGCTCTTCCGAAATAGAACACTCCTCAAGCATCAATCCCTCCAATTTCTTATACATAGATTTCACCATAAAACCACCGTTGTCTTCCAACCTCCACCACCAAGCATCCACCTCTAGAGACCCTCTAAAACCTTCCAAATCCTCTAAGAACTCCATAAGTAACTCATTCTCCCAAACAAAGAAAGGGTGCCTCCATGAAAACAACCAATTGGTTTCCGTTGTGTTAAAAACCCCTAAATCACCAACACACGCCTCCTTTTGGTTCGATAAAGAGAAAAGTCTTGGATATTTATACCGGAACGCAAATTCCCCCCTCCAAGCCACATCCCAAAAGCTCGTATTCTCTCCATTTCCCACTTTTCTAGAGAGTTCGGAATTGAACCAATTTGATTCATCCAAACCCACCAAATCCCTCCACCACCGGGAAGTATGCGCCGGCCACACATATTCCTCTTCCACCACCAAGCCAACACATGAGGTACCGTATTTCTCCACCAACACTTCCTTCCAAAAAGCATTTCCCCCATTAATTAACCTCCATTTCCACTTCGCTAGTAAACTCAAGTTCACCACCCTAACTTCCCTCACCCCTAAACCACCTTCCTCTTTTGGTTTACACACCAAACTCCACCTCACCCAATTTATCTTCCTCCCCCCCAAAGAAACTCCCTTTGAATTCTCACAATTCTCCCCCACACCTTCAAAGGCATCTTCATAAACGACAAAAAGAAAATTGGAATAGAGTTCAACACCGAATTAAGGAGCACAATCCTACCGCCAAGACTAATGAACCTATCACCCCAATTATTTAGTCTACTCGATAATAGTTCCAAAAGCGGTTGCCAAGTAACAGCTCTACCGGGATTTTCCCCAACCGGTAAGCCCAAATATTTAAAAGGGAAGCTACCTTCACTACAATTCAAAATTCACAAGCCATATCTAAAAACCCCCTCTCCACATTGACTCCAATCAAACAACTTTTAAAAAAGTTCACCATCAACCCGGATGCCATTTCAAAACCCCTCAACATCGCTTTCAAAGTCCAAAGATTCAATTATGTAGTTTCTCATTGTTTTGAGTTAATTTGTTTATGGTTTGCTCTTTGTAGTGTTGTTTACTAATATCTAAGTTGTTTGTTTTGTAAAAATACCAATTCATGTTGTTAAAAAGAGCAATTACTCAATTTTCCGACATCTTATCTTATAATTACTAGTTTTCTACCCATGCCATGTACGACTAAACTTATCTCTGGTTGATTGATATAAATCATGTTATGATAATCAAGCATATCAATAGTGTTCATTTTTGTTATGTTTAGACAAAAACTATCTATGAATGAAAGTCAAATGAAATAATAAAGCATAACAACACTCATATGCATTAAGCTTAGTGAGATCCACAAAAGGATATCTTTCCTTCATTTTGCGTAAAGAAGTATAATAGTTGCTCATCATTGTCCATTGATTGGATTTTCAATTGATGCTCCCTTGCTTTCTGGCAAATAAAAAACCATTCCTCAAGCTTTCTCAACTTATGATTATTTTGTTTTTGTTAAAGTCATTGCTACTAGTGTGCTTCAATGCTCTAGCGCTACTAAAATGAGACCAAGTTGTTTTGTTAATCCTTTCAGCTCAAATGTTATCAATCTTTTGACTTTGAGTATTATCACTAATTCCTTTGAGTCTGATCGCTAATTGCTTTGAGTTTTATTTTTTTATTTTTAAGATCGATATCTTCTTGTCCTCGACTCCTCATCACAAGAAGGTATTGAACTATATAAATAGACTAAGCATTATATCTTCACATCCACTTTATAATATTTGATAGCAACCATTTCAATAATTTTTATCAATAATGTCATATTTTTCCTAAAAAATTATCATTAATGTCTTATTTACCATTAATTTTTTTTCTCAATACAAATAACATTGAAAATACGCTTCGACACACAACCAACGTTTCGACCCCCCGCATGTGCTTATCTCGTATGTTGTTAGTTTAATTAATGGACAAATAGTCATTTTCTTATGTGATTGTGTAACGAGTAGTCACAATTGTCTCTCTGTTGGTCAAAATAGTCCCTAATGTTAAAAGTTTCCTTTAATGTCATGACCTTGGAGCTCTTGAAGGTTTGAGGCGTGATGAGTTAACACGCGGAGGGGAAAATGAGGAGTAGACATAAAAGATATACGTGTTTCTTGATAAAAAAAATAAGAGCACTTGTTCTCGTCTTGGACTCTTTGATCAAAGTACATAATCATGGATTATTTTGTATTTTCGTTACACATGCCCAAAATTGATTATTTGCCCTTAATTAAATACCAAATACCTCTTTTGGTCTTTAAGTTAAAAAAAAAAAGGTTAATCTTTTAAGTTTTTTAAGTTTCAAACATATCATTATTATTATTTTAAGGATTTATTTGAAATTTAAAAGCTTCATATGAATGCAATAAATTAACAACTTAAATGATCTATTTGAAACTTAAAAAACTGAACGTGTTAGAAACTTAAAAAAGTTACTAATTTGAAACTTAACCCGATATTTTTTTTAAACTTAAAAGATAAAAAGGGTATTTACTATTTTACCTATATTAAACCTTAATTAAAAGAGAAAAAAAATTGTACAATTTTCACTTTTCACATTTTCGTATACTCACTTAGCAAGAAACCATGTCTAATTACTTTGTTTCTTTCATCCCAAGAAACCCTGAATTTCCGTAATCTCTAATCACTGCAAAATCAAAAAATAATAATGCATAAAATCATGTCTTTCACGTTTGTATACTCTTACATGTTTCCGATTCTCTCTCTCTCTCTCTCAGTTCTCACTCTCACTCACTCTAAGCCAAGGTAAGCATTATCGATTCTCCAATTTCTCCTTCCTTCTCCAATTGTTTGTTTTAGGATTTTAGAATTCGGAATTGTTATTTATTTTCATGTATATCTGCTGTTTGTTCAAATGTCTCAATGAATCTCAAACCTATAAGAGGGAAAATAGGGATATACTAGTGAAATAACGAAATTAAGCTTTATTTTTTGTTGTTTATTTTGATGCATATCAAGTGTTTGTTCAAATGTCTGAATGAATCTCACTCACATTTTAGTCTGTTTGTTATATCCCATGTTTTTTCTATATATGGCCAAATGATTCTGTTGATTGTGGGTGGTGTGTTTGCAAGGTGGAAACGTCGATCCATGTATTTTTACATCGTGAAATGGCCTATAATGTGTCGCCACTGTTTTCGGTTTGTCTATGCTTATGTATTTTTGTAGCGTTTTAACAGAGTTAACTTGTGAACCTGATAGGAGTTTTTAGTGGGGTGCTTTTAGATTGTTTTTGGTGTTTATTACTGTTTGTTTGAAGGTTTAGCCTGATAGAAGTTTTTATGGGTGTGTCTTGTCTGAGTGCTACTGTCTCGTCGTGTATACAACTCTGTATGTTTTTTCTTGCACTCCATTCACAGCTTGTGTTTTGTATTGCTTAATAATATTTGCAGTTCAAAAAACAAAGTTCTTCCCACCCCTCATTCCTCTCTGTTTATGAATGTTAAATTTTAGCCACACCAATATTGAATGTTTAGATCCGCCCCTGTTCATAGTTCAAGCTTCTACCTAGCTAAGACCATTTATGTACGCGTTGTCGTTTTAACCTTGACACAAATCGCCATATGTGTCATTTATGGTTTAATTTTCGAGTTGTGTTTAAATCCCACGGACAACCTGTCATGGTTTATGCGGACAATTAACTCAATTGAGTTTCTGGTTCTTAGTTCACCGACCGCAGAATCTTAAAAGTGAAATCAGTCTTTTTGTTGTTATATAAACTTGTGAAGAAGTATAGTATTTTAGTTTTTTATCATACAATTTATTTATGCTGAGTTCTTCTAATTTATGTGTAATTTTTCAAATGTTGCATTTAGATATCTCGTCTTAGTTTGATGCTAAATTAAATATTTTCTGCACTATAATTGTTCCTCTGAGTGATTGCAATTTAGTGTAGACTTTGTCAAAGATGACATGATCATCTTATTAGTGAAATTCTGATTGTTGTCGAATATATGTCTGGAATTTTGGACCAGTTGTTAAATGTTTCAACATATTTATCCGTTAGTTATCAAAAGGGGAATGAAAATGTGCATAGGAGTGTCTCCTTTGCAGGTGTTAGAGTTCTTTTATTATTTGCTGTGTTTTCATCTTGTAAGGAACCTGCTCAATTTATCTTACTGATTTCCTTATTCTGCATGTTCTGTTGGTTAGTAACAGAGGAAATAACCTCTGGTTTTAAGGAGTTAGCTCTGGTTATTTTTCTTTTTAGCTTAATAAACTGGTTTTCCATTGAGTTAAGGAAATAACCTCTGGTTTTAAGGGGTTAGCACTTAGCTCTGGTTTTAATGAATTGTGGAGTTACTGAAAAGAGTATGAGTACATTTGTTTTCGAATTTTTTTGAAAACAATAACTTGAGGAATAATGATAAATGCATGTTTGTTTTGTTGGATCCAACATTTACATTCTGGTTTATGTTATGTTTACATCTCTGGTATTACAATTCATGATAGGTGTAGGTTAGTGTACAATTTTATTAATTCCTACATATCATTAAATATTGCTTTATCAACTTTGTAGTTTCTCATTATTTAGATTTAATTTGTTTATGATTTGCTCTATGTAGTGATGTCTCCCGATGAAAAGCTGCTTGCGGTTATGGGTTTTATTATGTTACTAGTGCGCCCTGCACTCTCCCCACTCTCCCCACTCTCCATTTATATTGATGTGTTTCGTAGCACACAAGTAGTGGTTGATGCATGGGAAGTCTTAATCTTAGTCGTACCTTTTATAGTATGGAGTGTATGGTTTCTGGCATGTTCCATCTTTGCAGGAATGGTAATATGGAATGAGAGTAACTTCATTAGGTGGTCCTTCATAAGCTTCACTGTTTCTGCCTACATATACGGGGCTTCCACATTTCTGTTTACTATGATGAGGTTTGTAATTAATTACAAATCAGGTGAGCTAAATCTAGGCTTGGGTGTCTTTATTATTTGTGCTGGGTTGCTGTTACTTTCGACATTTCTCTGGGTACTACACTTGAAGTTGAAGCCTCTCTTGATTAAGTTTTGGCGGCTTACTGGTTCCTCCTACTTTGCATCTAAGTCAAAACTGTCATAATTGGTTACCTAGTTGAAGTTGTAAACGTGACACTCCAACATTTTCTTTTAGTTATTTTAATTTGTGTATATGATATGCTCGGTGATCCAACCTATATTATACGAGAACCTGTTCTAGGCAAGGGAAAATCTGATCCTACCTGATTAAACTTGAAGTAGACTGGATCACTAGCTGATTTAGAATTTCTAACACTTTAACCCAATGACATATCATTATTATTTTTCTCCATTGTTTATATATATTTTTAGTTTGAGAATGTTTGCTTGAGAGTATATATATTACTTGTAATTCAGATTTGTGTTTGAAATTTCACGATTTTTAGTGTGTTCAAGTTATGAAAGTGTTTTGATTTAGTTATAATTTTGAAAAAAAAATAGAAAATATGCTTCTCTTATAGGCCACATGAAACTATTTGAAAAGGGGTCAATAAGTATGCAAAATGCACTGGAAATGTGCTTCACTTTTAAGCCGACATGAACAATCAAGTTTCCCTGCTTTGTGCTGCAGTTGCATCCTTGCTGATCATGCAACTAATAAATTCGAGTTGTCCATTACTTCAAAATAGCACAACCATTGATTCATAAATATGAAAAATGTTCTTTTCTATTAATTATTTGTTAAATAATTACAAGTAATTAAAGTTAAAAATTATTAACCCTATTATTTACTTCTTACAAAAATATAAAATCCTAATTTAAAGTTTAAATTAGAAACAATATGTGGTGATAAAATAACTACATCAAATAGTTGCTCAAGTTTACTTCTGTAATGTGTTTGCGTACAACATGCACGTCATTCTTTTGTCTCATTAATTATGGGTGTTAATTATGGCCAGAACACTCAGCACAAAAGTTTTATCCAGAGACGTTAATCGGTTTCTCTTTCATATAAATAAATGACAATATCAGTAACACTGTCAGAATCCACATTTTTCTAGTTAGACTGTAAAGAAGAGACAATTATCTGTACAATGTTGTATAATTCAACCATATACCATAATTCATAAATACGCAAGAGTGAATATAGAATCGGGGAAAATAGACTAAGAGATGCAAGTGGAGACAACAAGTAACATAATTTAATTAATAAGTCATTAATTGGTTCACTACGTACCCTCTACAACTAGATTGCATGGATCAAGAAAATGAAGGAAATTTTCAAACAGCTAATTGTTGTTGCTTTTGATTTGAAGATTCATCCTCATTGAAGCATACATGGGTATTTAGTGATTTTCCTAAACCTAAGGAAGAATCTGTAAAATTTAGAGGTTGTATCAGCATCATTTCACTTTGTAGGTGAATACAATAGGCTTGGAAAGTGTTTGGAGTTACATTTAAATGGAACCCTAAACCAAATAGGAAGTCCAACTCAAGAAAGTTCATCTCTATGGTCGTGATTCCTCCAACTTTTGCATAGTAAGCATTGTTGTAGTACCTGAGGATTTAAAAAAAGGTAGGACTTAGTTTAATATCATGTAGATTTTATTTTGTTTGTTAATATAAACAAGTCAATCATCCATATAAAATTAGCATTTCCCTTTTATGTATAATAATAACTAATTTTCAATGACTTTAAATTTCCATGGACTATAATGTGATTGTCTGCACATTAAAACCATTATAATTATAAGATAAGATGATTAGAAACATTTAACTTTTATCATACAAGTTTATTATCAATATATAATAAACTTTTTAAGTAATTATGATAAAAGTAAAACGTTTTTAATGATCTTACAATTATAATTAATTGAGAGTGTTGAACTCTTTAAAATTCTTTACACCGACAATGTGTATGAATTGAATCAATTTTCAATTTCAGAATTATGTACAAATATACTTTTTAGAAACTTTCGTGACTATGCTTAAAAGTTAGTTGCTGGCATGCTGCCTGCATGCAATAAGGATCACATGGGTGGGTTGTCTACATCTAATGGAAAGCCAGCCTGGACATAGTATTATTCACAAGCAAAGCTATATTCTTTTAACATGTATGGTCGTTTTCAATTTACATAAAAATGTCACATAATTATTGTAGAAACTAGAAAGTTTAAATCAAGGAATTTTACAAGGTAACTAACATGCAACATTTGGTTTTCCAAAGATTTTATGGAAATAAAAATGTCACTAGCAACATAAATTGAGTCATTTTTTGCTTTTATCAGATTAGGTGTCCTTAACAACAAAAAATAACATGAAGTAGTTTAAAATCCCCCAAATTTTCTTAAATATGCTCTTCCAAATCAATTAACTTAGTAAAGGAATATTTCACGGAAATTCTTTAGAGATCAAGGAGTAAACTAAACAAAGGACTAAACCAAAGAATGTATCTAGTGTCCGACACTGATACAACAATGCGCAAATGGTTACATTTAATCATATAATATTTTTTTTCGAAAATTATTATTGGTGTCAACGTGTCAGTGAAGTGGTATATATGTTTGTAACAACATCACAAAATGAAGAAACTTACATGTCATCCATGAATTTAGCAGCTACCATAACACTTGTAATGAGTAACCGATGAACATTGAAGGAGTTGATAGGCAAAGAGGGTTGTCTTTGAGTGAAACGATCAAGATAGACATATGCAACAATGAAACAAGATGGACTACAATTGGCATACTTGAAAATTCTCTCAAGGTAGTTGTGAATTGAGATATTGGGACAAGTTAAGCCTTGAAAAACTGAGATCTTCTGTTGCAGGAGTTGCTGGTTGATATCATTTGATTCAGCTACCCTTTTGAGAAGAGAAGAGAGAAAAGCTATAAGCTTTGGCATCTCATTAGGATTCTCAAGCTCTGCCATTGGTAATAAGCAAAATTTTTGTACAAGAGTGCTTGGAATTTATGTCAGATGGTATATGGCTATATATATGTGTATGATATAATATAAAATATGTACATTAAAATTTATGTTAAAAATGGTAAAAGTGGTTGTCAAGGGTAGGTACTTTAATTGGCCAAAATGCCCCCTTTGAAATTAAAATAGTGACATGCATATGGTGTCATTTGTGGTGGATTGTGTCTTTTTCAGCTTAAAATGTTTTTGGTTTTTGAGTTGGGTATAATAAAGAATACCTCTTTTTGTCGAGTTGTATTATTTTGAAATCAAACTTTTGCAATAAATAAAATGGTTAATTTTGTAATTGGATGATTAAAGAGTTAAGATGCATTGTTATATCCACTAACCATCTATTATATGTAATTGGTCATATATTTAAATTAATCCCGAGCTGTTGGTAAGATGATGTAGGTTTGAGACTTAAAAGTGTGTTCTTTAAGTCTCAAGTTTAAATTCTTTAGGTGGTAACAATTTTTATGTTGGGCAAATGTTTTTGTTCTAATTTCATCTTAACCCCGCTAGTGAAGATGAGATTGGTCCATCGAATTAGTCGGTCATTGAGCCGGATACCGAATAAAAAAAAAAATCTTTCGTTTTGTTGAGTTGTATTATTTTAAAATCAAACATTTACAATAAATTATATGGTTAAATTATGTTTCGTGGATGATTAACGAGTTATGATACATTATTATGTTATTAAACATCTATCGTATCTAACTAATAACATATTTAAATTAACCCTCACGGATTGACTTGTTGGCGTAGGTTTGGGATTTAGAAGTATGTCCTTCTTTCGGTTTCACTTTTGAAATCTCTAGTTGGTAACAATTCATGTGTTGGTCCCTCAAATTAACCAATTCTTGGACCATATACCGAATTTTTTTTAAAAAATATTATTTAAATTGTTATCTAAATTTAATTGTCAAATTTGTGTGTCATCTTCTCAATTACAAAACTTGATTTGCAAAAGAGGGAAGGTGGGCATGTTTATTGTGGATTCTATGTCTCTTTCTTGCAATAAAACTGTGGTCTAATGGTGATTTATTTGTGACAACAAAGATGGCATTCCATACCCATCATGTGAATACATGTGACAATTTTGTTACGGTAGTATAGGGTCCCACGTTTTAGGGGACCTTTGCATGTGTTTTGATTCTGTTCAAGTGGGTAATACAACATGGATTTGCAATTTTGGTCTTTAGTATTAGTATATGCTGCTTTTGTTCCTACTTCCTTGCTTAACCAATAGAACAAATGCAGTGAAAGGTGGTGCTTTGATTTAAGATGGTTCATGTGACTCAAAATCAATTCAGATTTTTAATGGTATAATAACGAATTGTCACTAATTTGTAAGGTTCATGTGAAGGGATTCGACTTTGATTAGATTTAGAGATTTGGCATATCAAACAGTCCATTACTTTGTGTCTGGATCGGTGAACCATTTGGGTGCATTCCAATTATGAAATTCCTATTTTCTTGTGAGACAACAAAATAATTAAAAATACATTTATTTTTTTCTCACTAATTTTCATCACCACATTCCCCCTCCCAAACGAATTTTTTTCCATATGCATGAATCAAAAATTGAACCTATGGCCAAATGCTTAAAAGACCCAAGTCCCTTACCACTTCAACCAATTCATTGTTGGTTGAGCACTAATGTCTTTAACTATCAATAATATGAAAAACCTTTTCGGTTGTAACAAATGACAACAGAAGGAATATCATATTATTAATAGTTAAAACTACATTTTAAATTTGTATAAAAAATAAATATTACATAATAACTAATGATGTGATCACAATATGAACTGTAATAATAAATGTAGCCACTTATAGTAAAAAAAGAAAAAAGCCACTCAACTAACAATATGATCAATGATATAGATTTGTAAAGTCTACAAAAGTGTTGGGGAAATGGATAAACTTACAAACTAAAATAGAAACTCTATATTCAATTTAATCCGCTTGAAAAAATTTATGCTTTCAAGTCATATTTTAATCCACCTCTAAGATTATTATGGTTAAATTGAGTTTGATTGCTCTATGAATGCTATGTAAAAGGCATAAAGTTTTAACTTGTTACACCTTTCTTTTTGTGACGTTAAATAAATAGTAACTTGTTACACCTAAAATACGGAAAAGTGTAAAGAAGCTATAACTTTGAAAATTTATCATATCCCATCGCATAAACAATTTAAATATTGGTTATAACCTTTTGGTAAAAAATGACGGTAATGACCAATCAATGTTTGTAACACCCTCCAACAATTTCACTGAAATCACATGTAATATCTCGTGGTTTATGGTAGAGGACGAATTAATCTGCCCATCAAAAAGAGGTGGAGTAGTCATGGAGTCTGGAGATTGATGCACGGATACTCAACTGCAGCACTCCAATAATGTCTTATCATGTTTTAGATGGCGGGTGTGATTACCATAATAGAGGCATCTTCATCACCAAACTTTTGTGGATATGTTGCGTTGGGGCGTCATCCCAAACTTAAGATCCATTTCTGTTCTCCCACCAAATCGAATTTGAGGCTTTGATATCACTTGTTGAAAAGTTCAAAAATTACGAGAAAAACAACGGGTTTAAATGCTCCATGATCATAAGAGAGGAAAACACTACATCTCCACTTAAAATCGTAAGACATGTAATATCAGATTGGACCACTCACGCTTTGTTAAAAGGAAATATTGAAAAAAAGAATAGGAAGAACTTCTAGAGAAAGGGATGTACTCCTATATAATATAGTAAAAAAATATGAGAAGGCTCAAGGCCTACAAAAGTGGTG
>Ga0228711_1001681_pt1 | contig 33035 bp, 24 predicted proteins | sample MedpolnodulmetaG_2_FD_177996 | JGI IMG/M metagenome (GOLD analysis project Ga0228711, IMG submission 177996) | Root nodule microbial communities from Medicago polymorpha collected in Santa Monica, California, United States - brown nodules | ecosystem: Host-associated > Plants > Roots > Nodule... | reverse complement strand
ATTGTGTGTTGAATTAATAAATTCGAATAAAGTAAATAAATGATTTAGAATAAATTCAGCGTGAATTCGAATAAAATTGCGTATTGAATAAATTCAAATAAAGTTACGTATTAAAAAAAATCAAAAAAATGCCTAATTAAACTCAGCGTGAATTCGAATAAAGTTGCGTATTGAATAAATTCAAATAAAAGTTACATTACATTATATAGACGAGACATTACATTACATTACATTACATTCAGGAATGTTCCTTCCAACTACAACAATTATCTTACCACTGAATGGGGTAAATTCGAACTAGCTAAACACCAACTCTCAAGCATTCATCCGAAAGTTCTATTGTTTCATTCAAAAGATTAAATTCTTGTTAGTTTGGTTTAGATAATGGTATTCAAGTGCCAAAAGAATGAGGTCCAGCCCTTGACACTTCAATACCTTCATCTAAACCAAACTAACAAGAATTTAATCTTTTGAATGAAACAATAACACTTCTGGGTGAATGCTTGGGAAATGGCGTTTAACAAGTTTGGATTACCCCATCCAGAGAAAGATAATTGTTGTAGTTGGAAGGTGCATTTCCCAACCTAATCACGATCTTTTGGCAGAATTAGACTGTTGATTATATCTTTAGTTGATCTCAACAACGTTACCCGCATATCGATCGACTGGAACATGCTGTGCTTCCGAATCATGTTCTTCACGTTTTCGTCGTTCGTTAATTCCACCCAAGTGAACGATACTCTTCCCTCGTCGAGCGTTGGACGTTTATACCGAACATATTTCACCCTCCTTGTGTCTCTGGGGTTGACTCCTTGGTTGAATTCATTAAGTTGATCCTTGAGACCTCTTAACGTTACACCAAGGCACCGAACCTTCAACCTCTGAGGTTCTTCGCCGTTGAATTGTGCATGAACGTCGATCCACCCGCCATTGCTTCAAATCTACCCAGTAAGAAATTAATAACAATCAATGAAAAACTCATTCAAACATTTCATCAAACACTTGGAGTGCAAATTATACATAAACCCTAAAACTCAAAATTACAACATTAACATGCAAACATCTAACCACAATTAAACAACATAAGTCATTTACATATAACATTGTATCATTTCTTGTAAGCAAAATCAAAATTTAAACAAACCCTAAATCTAAAAAAAAAAACTACAACATAAACATGCAAACATCTAAACTTTTAAGTAACACATGTCATTTTCATGTACACATTGTATGATTTCTTGCCAAAAAAACCAAAATTTAAAAAAACCCTAAATCTAAAAAATTTCTAATTTAAGAGAAAAAATTTAACATATAAACATAAAAGTTTAATGGTGTTTGATTATGAAGACTTACTTGTTATTGGAGTATTGTTTGATTTGAACTTGAAGGAATTTTGAGTTTGGGTGATTTGAGAGAGATTTTTGAGATTTTATATGAGAAATGAGGAAATGAAGTGTTCTGTCTTCTTTAAGACAGCACGTAGCGCCACTTAACTAGCGCAACGCAAATTAACTCACGCAACGTTAGTTAAGTGGCGCAACGATTAACACTTGCGCTACTTAACTAGCGTAGAGACATTTTAGACATGGCTGCAGGATGCGAGCGTTTTGTGCTGGGAAAAGAGCAGTAATCAAACAACAAATAGTGTTTGACCAAAAAAACAAAAAATACTGTAAACATTTAGCGGAAGTCAAACTAGAATATATTTTTTTTGTCAAGCAAAATAGTATATTTTAATGAATTACTTTTTTATTTGCCATCTTGCTTTACAGTAATTAAGAAGTAATGATATGCTATTATTTTTTATTTTTTTATAGTATAAGCTATGACAAGGCCAGTTTGTGTTTAATACTCAGTTACACAGAAAATGTCATATTAAGTCATTTTACATAAATAATTTTTTCGTATATAAATAATAAATAAATAAATAAATAACAGAAAATAACAATATTATCAAATTGATATAGCTAATTATTGATTGATTTTTATTATCATAAATATAAAGTGAAAAATAACATTACCACCGTTTGACAACGAGTATCTTTTTTGAAACAAAATATTTTAAAATAAATGTCATGTTAATTTTTTAATGTTAACATTTTCAACTATACATTTTAATTAACTATGTACAGTTGTACACTATTTTTTTTTAAAGAGATTAAAATGAAATATATTATCAACACAAAAAGTCTTTCCTATTACAAGGTGTGCCAAAGAAAAACAAAAGAATCTCTACAATATTTACAAAGTGGGAAAAGAAAAAACAGCAAAAAGAAATAACAAAAGAAATAACACTATATGTAGCCCAACATTGCGAGGGGACTAAGCCACCAACCATGATTAGCAGGTTCCATAGAATCACAACCAGTGATACATTGACATGAATCCGTATGGAGAATACCATGCCGCAACAAGTTGTCTTTGGTTGACAATCTATTTCGAAGCAGACGCCAAACAAAAACCACTACCTTCAGAGGAACAATCTTTTGCCATAGCAATTTCAGCTCCACCGGATCGACAACAGGAAGTTGAACAGACTGACAGGTATAAGCACTACGAACAGTGTAAGCATTAGACTTCTCCAATTTCTATATCCAGTTGTACATTACTTTTAAAGTATTTTTCTTTTTGTGGAAAACACATCAATAATTATCAGTGGTAGTTTAATAAAAAGGTTATGTATGTATTTTGATAATTTTGCAGTGATTCACATGAGGGAATGTATACTTTTCCAACTACGGAGGGTATACCTTGAAAGTGATTGATACGGAGGGAATAAATGTGTATGCACACCAATATATACTTTTCCAACTACGGACGGAATATGTTGAATTTCACGTGAGATTAATTAGAGAATAGGGTTGACAAAAAATAATTGATGTTTACATTCAAAACTAAAAATTACTCATTTCTTTTTAAAATACACGACACATTTTAGCAATATGTATTATTCATATCATTTACTTTTATCGTATTTTTTTAATTAATATATAAATAAAAATGTTGTTATATAAAATGTTCGATTTGTCTCGATAAATATTTTTAAAGTAGTAAATTTATATAATTTTGGTAAAGTTGTGCGTTAGTATATAACGATATATATTTTGAAATGGAAGAAATATAATTTTTTAAACAATTTTTCTTGTAAATATCACAATTACGATGGGAAAGATGGAGTATATATATTCACTTGAGTGTTGGCAGTGACATAATTTTGATTCGTTCTTTGTTTCAACGAAGAAAATGTTGAGAAGAATTGCATCAATTTTGTTGATTGGAATTTTGGGTTTAGCATATGAAGTCATTAAACCTCCACCCCCAAGAACATGTGGTTCACCAGATGGTCCACCCATAACAGCACCAAGGATAAAGCTGAGAGATGGAAGACATTTGGCCTACAAAGAACATGGTGTTCCAAGACAATTAGCTAGCAAGAAGATTGTATTCATACATGGGTTTGGTTCTTCTAGACATGATGCAGTGATTGCAACAAACCTTCCCAAGGTAATAATTAATTATCATATATATTCATATTCACCTTGGTTTAGTTAATTAAGTTTGATTTTGATAATTATTTAGTATTTATAATTTGGTTAGGGGTTGCTTGAGGAATTGGGAGCATATGTTGTGTCATTTGATAGACCAGGGTATGGAGAAAGTGATGCTGATCCAAAAAGAAGTGTAAAAAGTTTGGCTCTTGATATTGAGGAGCTTGCAGATAAGCTGGAATTGGGATCTAAGTTTTATGTCATGGGATTTTCTATGGGTGGACAAGCTGTTTGGGGTTGCCTCAAATTCATTCCTCACAGGTGACACTGTTAATTCTCTTTCTATCCTATCGTAGTCCACACATTTTTTATTGAGAAATGATATTTATATAACCATTTTCTAACAATTTTTTGACAACTTTCTTCTTCATACTTACATTATCTTTTTATTCTCTCTCTTCCTTTCTCTCTCTATTGTTTTTGACCAATCATAGAAGAGAAAAACAAAGTTGTCAAGAAAGTTGTAAGAAAAAAATATACAAATATCACTACTCTTTTTTATTTGTTCTACCGTGTATCACAAAAACTTTATTTTAAAATGGACAAATTCTACCGTTCCTCGGACAGACTTATTTTAGATAGATTCTACGAGTGTATATACATCTTGAAAGAGAAAGAGGTATGATAAAGTGTGGAATTTTTTTGAAGAAGTTAAATTAGCCCACCTAAATTGACACCAGAGGGAATCGAACTTGAGACCTCGAGGAGGAGCACACTCCCTAGTCCCAAGTCAATACCACCAGGCCAGGATAAAGTGTGAAATAACAAAGAAGAATATAAAAGTGTTTAAACGTTTGTATTTAAATGTTGACAGAAGTAAAATGCAAAAAGTTACAATGTGAAAAATTGTATTCAGAATTTTACTTAAAAAAATAAATTAATAATGGTTTTATGACAACAGACTTGCTGGGGCAACATTGATGACTCCAGTGGTAAACTACTGGTGGCCTGGGCTTCCTTACAACATGTCCACAAAGGCCTATTATGAGCAACCTACACAAGACCAATGGGCACTTCGAGTTGCTCATCATGTTCCATGGCTTACATTCTGGTGGTTCACTCAAAACTGGTTTCCTACATCAAGTGTAGTAAAAGGCAATTCTGCTGTTTTGTCTCCCCAAGATTTATCAATTGTTTTCAACAAGTCTATTAACAAAGAACATCAGGTACATACTGCGCTAATTTATGACTGATCGACACTGGAAAATATCTTTATACCGATCTAACGACTACTTAAAATTAATGCAGTCACAAGTGAAACAACAAGGTGAGCATGAATCTATATGCCGTGACACAATAATTGGATTTGGAACTTGGGATTTTGATCCACTTGATCTTGACAACCCTTTCCCAGATAATACAATCAAAGTTCATCTATGGCAAGGTGCGGATGATAAGCTAGTCCCCGCTACGCTGCAACGATATATTGTTGAAAAACTTCCATGGATTCAATACCATGAATTGCAAGGTGCTGGTCACTTGTTTCCAAATGTCGAGGAAGTGAGTGCAGAAATCCTCAAAACACAGTTGACGGATACAAAATAGTGCACGGAGTTGAGCTACCGTTGTTAATTTTGGTATTTTTCTTTTTATGAGGGTTTGGTAATGTTCTTAATTAAAAATTTAAAGGCTTGTTAATTTGCTTTAGATTCTCGGATCGATAGTGTTTTGCGCCCTTAAAAGTGCAAATTGGAAGTGACATTTTACTGTTAACATTTACCAAAATTTGAAACAAACATATGTACTAAAGTTCAACTTAAGACATGAACCTATGCATTTATAATCCAGTACTGCATACACAATTTTGAGTCACTATGGAATCCACAGTATGGATATGCATATGTTGGTTTATTTTTCATTCAACTTCCATTTCTGTTGTTTTTTTTCTTCAAATACCCTTAAATGAAAGTTTTTATTTTATTTGGGAAAAAATTGGAGAAGAAAGGAAGCATGAAATGGATTAGCAAGATGAAAATGTGTATAGTTTCCAAGTCTGAAGCATTCGTGGATAGTATAACAGCACATGTTTTTTGGTCATTAACATTATGATTATGGAAAACATGATTCTTTGCAAATGTAATATGTAGAACTATCAAACATAAGCCATTAATCAAACAAACATCTTAACATAATATCGGTTGCCCTTGACGTCCGCCTCAGTCACATGTAAATTTTGTCGGATTTTCACTATGTCCTGTAGTACTCTTTACAGTTTCTTTATCATTTTCAAAGCTTCTCCAGATTCATAGTATTCTTTGCTAAGACAGCCTCTTGAAGATAAGACAAGACTCTTCTGTGGTCATTTACATAACTAGCTAGCTTACTATCTCAAAGTTTATAATACAATAGTGACAAATTTTGGGTGCATAGCTCTAAATGAAAGCACAAGTAGAATGAGATAAGGAACCAAAACACAAACTGATATTTTTATTAGGGGTGGCAATTGGATCCATCAAATCCATATCTATCTGGTCCATCCACTATAAAATCTATCTGATCCATCTATCAAACAATTTATTTTTAATGGATTGGATTCAATCCATCCAACTTATTTTAAAGATCCAATGGATCATTTTTTATTGGTTATTTTAAATCCAATTTATTCGAAACTGCTTATTTATGCAAAATAACTTATTATGATATCTTTTTAAAAAACAGCTTATTCAAAACAACTTATTTATGCAAATCAACTTATTAGGATCCTTTTTTAAAAAACAACTTATTTATCCAAAACAGCTTATTAAGATCTCTTTTTAAAAACAACTTATTGAAAACAACTTATTTATGCAAAACAACCTATTAAGATATCTTTTTTCAAAACAACTTATTCAAAATAGCTTATTTATGCGAAACAGCTTATTTATGCGAAACAACTTATTCGAAACAACTTATTTATCCAAAACAGCTTATTAAGATCTCTATTTAAAAATAACTTATTGAAAACAACTTATTTATGCAAAATAGCTTATTAAGATATCTTTTATCAAAACAACTTATTTATGCGAAACAGCTTATACAAAACAACTTATTCGAAACAACTTATATATGCAAAACAACTTATTACAATGTATTTTTAAAAAATAGCTTATTCAAAACAACTTATTTATGCAAAACAACTTATTTATGCAAAATAACGTATTTATGCAAAACAACTTATTACGATCTCTTTTTTCAAAACAACTCAAAACAACTTATTTATGCAAAACAACTTATTAGGATCTCTTTTTTCAAAATAACTTATTCAAAACAACTTATATATGCAAAACAGCTTTTTACAACCTCTTTTTAAAAAACTAGCTTATTCAAAACAGCTTATTTATTCAAAAACAGCTTATTAAGTTCTCTTTTTAAAAAACAACTTATTCACAACAACTTATTTATGCAAAACAGCTTATTAGGATCTCTTCTTAAAAAACAGCTTATTCAAAACATCTTATTTATGCAAAACAACTTATTCAAAATAGCTTATTTATGCAAAACAACTTATTAGGATCTCTTTTTAAAAAACAACGTATTCAAAACAACTTATTTATGCAAAACAACTTATCAAGATCTCTTTTTTCAAAACAACTTATTCGAAAAAGCTTATTTATGCAAAACAGCTTATCAAGATCTCTTTTTTCAAAACAACTTATTCAAAACAGCTTATTTTTGCAAAACAACTTATTAGGATCTCTTTTTTCAAAATAACGTATTCGAAATAGCTTATTTATGCAAACCAGCTTATTAAAATCTGTTTTTCAAAATAACTTATTCGAAACAGCTTATTTATGCAAAACAGCTTATTAAAATCTCTTTTTTCAAAATAACTTATTCAAAACAGCTTATTTATGCAAAACAGCTTATTAGGATTTCTTTTCAAAATAACTTATTCAAAAAAGCTTATTTATGCAAAACAGCTTATTGGAATCTCTTTTTAAAAAACAACTTATTCGAAACATCTTATTTATGCAAAACAACTTATTCATAATAAGCTATTTTGCATAAATAAGTTTTTTTTAAAAGAGATCCAAATAAGCTGTTTTGCATAAATAAGATGTTTTGAATAAGCTGTTTTTTAGAAAGAGATCCTAATAAACTGTTTTTTAAAAAGAGAACTTAATAAGCTGTTTTTGCATAAGTAAGCTGTTTTGAATAAGCTGTTTTGAATAAGCTATTTTTTTAAAAAGAGGTCGTAAAAAGCTGTTTTGCATAAATAAGTTGTTTTGAATAAGTTATTTTGAAAAAAGAGATCCTAATAAGCTGTTTTGCATAAATAAGTTGTTTTGAATAAGTTATTTTGAAAAAAAAAATTTAATAAGTTGTTTTGCATAAATAAGCTTTTTCGAATAAGTTGTTTTGAAAAAAGAGATCTTGATAAGCTGTTTTGCATAAATAAGTTGTTTTTTAAAAAAAAGAGATCTTTATAAGCTCTTTTGCATATATAAGCTGTTTTGAATAAGTTATTTTGAAAAAAGAGATCCTAATAAGCTGTTTTGCATAAATAAGTTGTTTTGAAAAAAAAGATCTTGATAAGCTGTTTTGCATAAATAAGTTGTTTTTTTTTAAAAAAAAGATCTTTATAAGCTCTTTTGCATATATAAGCTGTTTTGAATAAGTTATTTTGAAAAAAGAGATCCTAATAAGCTGTTTTGCATAAATAAGCTGTTTTGAATAAGTTATTTTGAAAAGAGATCCTAATAAGCTGTTTTGCATAAATAAGCTGTTTTGAATAAGTTATTTTGAAAAAAGAGATCTTAATAAGCTATTTTGCATGAATAAGCTGTTTTGAATAAGTTATTTTGAAAAAGAAATTTTAATAAGTTGTTTTGCATAAATAAACTGTTTTGCATAAAATAAGCTTTTTTTAATAAACTGTTTTTTTATTAAACAATTGATAAAGATAAATTGTTTTTCATAAAAAATTATTCATTTTGTTATTTTATTTTATGAAATTAAAAAATAATGGATGGATTGGACATCCATCCATTAAAAATATGAAAATGGATGGTTTAGATGAATTTTATTTTTAATGGATTAGATTGTTTTAAATGGATTTAGTGGATTGTAATGGGTTAACATATTTTTTTTTATCCATCCATTTTCATTCAAATCCATATCCATCCAAACCATCCATTTTGCCACCTCTAATTTTTATTGAGTTTCTGTTGTATTAGGTCTCTATTTCCGTGCTCTGTGCATCAATCTTGTATACTTCATGTCATATATATACTCATATGTAATATGTTCATGTATCTCAAAAGTAAAGCTTCTGCATAAAAGTGGTTTTAAGCACAAGACGCAAAACTTTTGCTCAAATCCAAACTTTGCTTAGCACCAACCTAATCACCACACTTCAAATTATTGAAATATAATTAACTTTTGTTTTCAGTAAATTATTATCAAGAGAAGGTTTTGTTGACATTCCAATTTTTTTGTTTCACCTAGAGCAAGTATTCAAGAGGACACTAATGTGCAATTTATTTGATTTTGTGGTGATAAGAATTGATTTTGATCTATGAAGCACATACTCCAACACAAAAACGACAAGTCGATACTGTTAATTTGAAAGACAACGACTATTTGAGACATGTCTAAGAAGACATCCATTTTAAACCCCTCATTAGAGCATCCATTTTAAATACTTAAATAGTCTCACTTGTACACATCAGTCACTTATAATTTTTTTAATAGTAATATCTAATAAACACTAAATCTCTCTAAACATAATCTCATATAAATTTTTCATATAAAAATCATTAATCATCTATCAATAACTCAACATGATTCTATTTCAAAATTCTAATATTAAAAGTACGTGAGTTCTATCGGAAGAGAGAGCACTGAATGTAGCACCTCTTCCGCACTAGGAGTACTTTTTATGTATCGATCTTTAAAAAGAAGACCCTTCCATTGTGAAAGGTTTTAAGACACAAGAGAGGTGCGTTGTTTTAAGAAGAATGTTAACCGGTGCCTTAAGAGTAATAATTAAGCATCCAAAACAACTAAGTTTTTATGAAAAAGTTGTGTAATCATTACTTTATCAAAAATAATATTTTATATTTTTAAAACAAAATTTCTATTTATAAATTTCTTAACCATTGCCTTGAAGACACTCGTTATTAAGACTTAAAAGTATCATTACTGCAGTGTGAGGCAATAAGTACAAGTAACATATGTGTATGGTCCACACCACCCCGCAAATCATGCCTTGATGAAACACTTTACTTCAACACCAACCCTTTCACTCTACATAACCCTACTCTTCCTTAACTCACTCACTTCACACTCCCTTAGCTTCTTCCATGACAACACCAATGACTCATTTGCTTTCTCTTTTCTTGTTGTTCAGCTTCTTCCACTACACATTATCTCTTTTGGACCCACAAGATGATGTTGGGTTTCTGGTTGAACCTGATGATGTTAACATCGTCCAAAACAATAGAGAATCTAGCAAGAGATGTGACTTTTCTGTTGGAAAATGGGTTTATGATGAATCTTACCCTCTTTATGATCCTAACTGCCCTTATCTCAGTACTGCAGTTACTTGTCAAAAGAATGGGAGGCCGGATTCCGATTATGAGAAGTGGAAGTGGAAGCCAAGTGCTTGTTCCATCCCAAGGTCTGTTCACATTGCCACCTTTTTGTTTTCTTCTATACACTCTCATTTACTCAATATTTATTTATCATTTTTTATTTTATATTTAGTATGAGTATATGATTCATCATTGATTCATTGTTATACATAGAAAAATAAAATTTGAGAAATCCTAAGTACTCTTAGTGGATTTGTTCATAAGTCCAAAATATAAATTTTATCCAAGGAATGATGCATTCAATAAAATAAAACTTTAAAAAACAATTTTTTTCTTTTTATCTAAAATTTGTCAATTGTTTCATTTTTTTTAATCTTTACCAAGTGCCCTCAGAGCACTTAAAATTTCAATAGTAATCCTGTATCCATTTAATTGATAAACAAAGTTTACTAATCAAATATGGCCTAATGGTGTTGGTTTGAGACCTTAGAATATGCTCTTCTCAAGGTCTTATGTTCGATTCCTTCTATATCAATTTCGGTGGACTAGTTATATAGAGATTTGCTTTGACTTTAAATGAGCTTCCGCAAGTGAACAGTGAGATTAGATCTCTCAGATTAGTCAGTCTTTAGGTCGGATATTGAGTTATAAAAAGAACATTGTTGGACTTTTTAGTTAATTAATTTGAGTATTTACCTTGACACAAGTAGTCATAGTATATTCTAGATTTTTTAGGGGAATATATTCTAGATTTATTATTCAAATTTGTGGTACTTTTGTCACTTTTTTATTTTTTGTCAATGTGGGGTGTTACTATGTCATTCCAACCCCTCATTGATCTCAGTTTTTAATCCCATCTCCTATATGCATAACTTCCACAGTCATGGTTTTGTGTTATTGTAATTTGTAAGGATATGGTAAGCTTGTGGATGATGAGTTTGTGAATGGAGTAGATGATCTAATTCATCCCTAAAGTTGTAAATGTTGGTCATTTTAGTCTCCAAATTTCATGAATAGGCAACTACGTCTCCTAGTTTGTAACATGTCAGTCATTTTAGTCCCTGAAGTTTTTCTGTCAGAAGGTATGAGCTAGACGTCGCATCATTGCCAAGTCACAAAAACCATTTTGCCTGAAAATATTTGTCGATTCTTTTTAATGTGGTTAAATTGAACCACCTTCCATTTTACTTATTTTAAGGACTATAAATGACTGATGTTCATGATTTCATGACTAAAGCGACCGACATTTACAATTTCAAGAACCAAATTTGTATTTAAGTAAATGAATTTCAACACTTTGGAATGAACAAACTCCTGCTTGTAAACTTAACTAGTTTATTGCCTCTGTAGGTTTGATGCACTAAGGTTTCTTGGAAAAATGAGAAGGAAGAGAATAATGTTGGTGGGTGATTCAATAATGAGAAATCAGTGGGAATCTTTAGTATGCTTAGTACAAGGTGTAATACCAACTGGTAGAAAAAGGGTGACCTACCATGGACCTGCAATGGCCTTCCATTCAATGGTAATGAAGACATTCATCAAACACATTTTCTTTTCTTCCTTTGTAAATTATTGACATCACAATTTTCTCTGATAGGATTTTGAGACATCAATTGAGTTTTTATGGGCACCACTGTTAGTGGAACTGAAGAAAAGTCCAGAAAACAAGAGAGTCTTACATTTGGATTTGATTGAGGAGAATGCGAAGTATTGGAGAGGAGTTGATATCCTTGTATTTGATTCAGCTCAGTGGTGGACTCACTCCGATAAAACAAGCTCGTAAGGAAGATTCTTTGTCAATTAATATTCCACCTTCTCTTCATATCATTCTATTTTCTCAATTTCCGATAGGACAAACTACATAATTCAGTGTTTATAACATAAGCGTTTATCATTTAAGTACTCATGTAAAAGATATTTTTATAACAAAAATTAAGTCAATTTTTTTTTATATAAGTTGTTTTCGTAAACTATCTTAGAAAGCTTTTGGGAATAAGCCAAAAACAGCATATGGACATGTCATAAGTTGTTTCCATAAACTCTCTAAAAGAGGCTTAATCTTCAATTTGCAATAAATGCTTCACATTTATATGCTTCTTTCTCGACTAATACAGGTGGGATTACTACAAGGAGGGAAATAATCTGATAAAAAACATGAATCTTATGGTTGCTTATCAAAAAGGACTGAGTACATGGGCAAGGTGGGTGGATCTAAATCTAAACCCTAAAAAAACCAAAGTCATTTTCAGAAGCATGTCACCAAGGCATAACAGGTAAGTCTTATATCGCACTATGTGAAGTCGATTAAATGGATCAAACGACACCATAATATTCTATCGGAAATCATGTTTATAGCCAAACCAACCATTGAGCTCTAAATCTTAACAGTTTTTCGCCTATGATTTTGTTTTTGGCATTTCACTATCTCTTGCAATTGGGTTTTTTATGCAGGGAAAATGGTTCGAAATGTGACAATCAGAAACAGCCTCTACCATTTTTCAGCCTTCAACAACATGCTCCTGAACCTTTAGTAGTGCTCCAAGGAGTGCTGAAGAAAATGAGGTTTCCAGTATACCTGCAAGATATTACAACAATGACTGCCTTACGCAGAGATGGACATCCTTCAGTGTATAGGAAGGCAACTAGCCAAGATGAGAAACAAAAAATAGGCCATTCCTCTGATTGCAGTCATTGGTGCCTCCCTGGTGTACCTGATATTTGGAATGAGATGTTGAGTGCGCTGCTTTGACTGTAAATGTAATAGATTTTAATATCGTAAGTAGGTCCTGAACTAATATACTTTTTGTAATTAGGTCCTTCTGTTACACTTACCTTAGACTGTTAGTCAACATGTAATGGAAGGACCTAAAGTTGGCAGCATTGTAACCATATAGGATGAGGGTATGATTTTGTTTTCAATCATCAACTTTCTTGAGTAAAGATGAACGTGAAATCGACATGGAGGATTTGATTAGAAAAAGTTGGTGGAGGTGTCAAAGCTGCTGCAGTCTGGTTTGTGTATCTTGGATTCTGCAACTTGGTTGGCGTTCTGCTGTGGTGGTGGTGTGGTTTTTCTCTGCAGAAAGTTGTGCTAGTTTTGGTTCAATACCTTCTTTGTTTGGTGGAGTTCTTCTTTGTAGGTGGAGGGGGCTTTGGTGTGTGGTTTTCTGTTTTCCATGAGTCTATTATCAGTTTAGTAAGTTGCATCATATATTGTCTTAAAAAGGAGATATACTTGTTTGGTCACAAACTAAAATAAAATCCATTTAGACCAGAAATATAAATGAAAAATTATTAAATTAAAGAAAAAAAAATAGATAATATATATTTTTGAAATAATTTAATGATATGTATCTATGAATGTGTGTCTTAATGATTTTTTTGAAGTTAAACTAGTCAACTGAAATTGGTACTAGATAAAAAATCGATCCTAACACATGGAGAGGAGTATGCACATACTCCCCAAGGTCCTAAACCAACACAAGGTGGATTCTTCCTTCAAAAAAAATAAAAATACACAAGGTGGATTCTCCTTAAGGAGTTCAAATCCCTTGCTACTTGAACAAATTCGTTGTTGGTTTTGAATTTAACTTTTAATTAAATTCTAGTTTATACGAGGTGGATACTATCAATCATGAATTCTTCTTAAAAATATAAATATCAATCATAAGTTTATTGTAATAGAACTTTCAATTTTTCTTACTTTCCTATCTCCTTAATTTAGAAGAGCATAAACTTTGTTCAAGTGATACTTCATACTATTAAATTACTTGATCACTTTAAATAGTCCATCCAAATTATAGTTGTTACAGGAAAAATAGTAGAAAAAACATAAGACAGTAAAGCACATAACATACCGTCAAAAGTAAAAACATTTCAATTAATATTTCATTGTGATCTGCAGCAATTATTCAACAATGCAGATTACCTGCAATTATTCCTTCTGAAAGATAAGTTCAATAATTTAAATAGATGGGTACCTCCACACTTAAGATGAGTGAGTTTAACCAATAGGCTACTTCACCAATAAAAAATATATATAGAGGCACAAACAACTTGAGAAAAAACATGAAATCAATTGAAACTATTTGTTTTATTGTTTTGTAAACCATCTAGCTTTCTTCAAAGGAAAGGGAAATAAAATGGAAAAAGGAAGAGTCCTAGAAATAACTATCTTAATAAGATATGAACTATGAAGTGTCAAATTAACTTAAACTACAAGTTGATCCAGTTTCATTTGCTCAAGCCAAGCTCCTAAAACCGAATGATCAATAGATTAAATTTGCGAATTGGAATTCAATCTACCAGGAGATGTGACAGGGCCAGAAGATGCAAACTGATCTGTAGCTATCTCAGGTGAGGAAACCTTCAGTCGGACTTGGGCCCATGATAGATTAGGCTCTTCATTCCCAATGATTTTATGTTCAAATGAGGATGCACTGTGCATTTGGTGACTTAGTTCGTCTCCATTTCCCGACCAATAAGACATCTCATTAGGAGATCCCAAATAAGACCATGGGTCCGTAGGTGATCCAGCAACTGAGGAAGGGATTTTGGAACCAACACTCTGCAGCTGTTGCTGCTGTTTCCCACGATGAGGAAATGCAGACATTTGAGGGCTCAGTGGGGAGATTGGTTCAAGCCTTCTAGGTGACATGCTACCGCATCAACAACATTAGCAGACCCACCAGAAGCAGCACAGTGAAGGGCAGTACTTTTGTTTGCCCCGCATGCGAAATTCACATCAACATCTGGATACGAGAGTATAACCTTCACAACATCGGTACAACCATAAGTGGTAGCAACCATCAAAGGAGTTTTGAGCTCAAGAACAATCTCCGTAGAGCCATTTTGTCGACCATACCAAATCCCCACCTCGTTAATTGAAGAAGCTCCTTCTTTGTCTAGAAGAAGCTTAAAACCTTCAGAGTCATTGTGAGAAGCAAGTACCAGTAAACTTGGAAAAGAGTCTTTAATATTAACAGCTAGTGTTTCCATATCCTTGAAAGTTGAAACTTCTACAGTTAACTGGACACAAACAACCATAAAAGAATCAGTTATACTATTAGTACATCAATCAAAATACTCAAATTGGATGTGACACTGTATGTATTTATCTCCGTCACTCCTACTTTTTATCTTCTACACGTTCCACACAATTTTAAATTACGCACAAAAAATCATAGGACATGCATCAATATTTTCATGTTGAAACATAATTTTTTTCTAAAAAATTAGGAACTTCTTCATCTAAGCCTTTGAAAAATAAGATTTCACGACCAATGCGTATTCAGGAATTTTTAGAAGTCACCGCTTTTAGATTATAATAATTAACAACAACAGATTTTTCGAGCAATTTATCAAAATAGTACATGATTTATTATATAATTTTGTACACATTTTATAAGTTCTCAACAAAAAATGGAGCCAAATATGCTAGAAAAAATTAACCCTAAATTTCACAAGTAAACTATATACTATCATGCTATAACAGAAACATTAATACCAAATTATTCAACAATAATACACGCATCAAAGTATTAACCAAACAAATTATACAGACAAATAAAAAGCTCCTTAAATTAGTAAGACAAAATCACAAAACTTGACGAAATAGCAGTATTATTTGAATAAAAAAAAGTTACATGATTTGTATACACCTTTTAAACATATCAGTAAACTTCTCATAAACAATGCAGCACATGATAGAAAATTGAAATTATCCATAAATATAACTTAGGGTGTGTTTGATTTTCTAAAAAAGCAAAAGTCTGAACAATTTTTTTTGTACTTTATTTGATTTAGAAACTATAAACTGATCATATTGATTTAGAAACTATAAACTGCTATCAGATACACGACAAGAATTGAGTTCCATAACGTGTCATGTTATGTCTCGTTACGTATGCGTTTCGACAAGCAAATATTATAATGCTATACAACAGAAACATTGATATAAAATAAAATGATTCAACAAAATAAAAATAAATCACAATATAGCACAAGCAACACACGAGGAATCATCATTCATCAATAGAATTAAGACTAAAAAAAGTGATCAAAGTATGAGTGATTGTTACCGGTAACCGGTGGAGAAGATGGTGAAACCGAAAGAACTATGATCGGAGTAAGAAGTGTATGAAACAATGAGATGTGGAAGAGAGAAGGGTTAGGTTTGAATCTCGGACGATGATAGTGATGAAACATGAGAGCAAGAGAGTAATGTTTTATAGTACAGAAATTGAAATGGAAATGGAAATGTACCTAAATTTCGGGGGAATTATATGCAAAAAAATTGGAGTGATGAAATATTGCTGAGTCAATGTGAAGTCATTTGAGTCAGCGTGACATGTAGTGCGTGTGTCAATGATTGGAATGAGCAAAAACATGAGTCAATTGTGGGAGTTAAATCCAGAATGAAAATATTCTTCGATATTATTAGTACATTTAATATGGAAGATATTAAATTACCAATTATGCAATCAGTACTCCATTAAACAATTTTTATGTATCGACGTGTAACAAAAATTACACGTGCATCCAACTAATTAGACTAGTCATGTAGATATTTATAGATATATTTTAGGAAACCGCATAAAAAAGTGGCACACTGAAATATTTGATGCATGTGTGTTTTTTTTTTTTTTTTAAAAAAAAAAAAGAAATATATATATATTTTTTATTAGAGAAAAAATGAAATATATTAACACCATATGGAGAGACCTTATTAACAGAGGGTGTGCCAAAAAGGGCAGAAGCTACGGTAGGAGACCATTTCATGTCTCTCACCGTGCATGAGTAATGTGTACCACTAGATCAAGAAGTACCATAGTTATTATTATGAGACTGACAACACCTTAATATTTGCTACTTCTTCTCTCACACTTTTTGTCATCCTTCGCCCAATTTTTTTTCTTTCTTTTTGTGTATCCTTTTCAGTGATGACTATGTACGAGAGTAACCAAAAAGCAATTACAGTGTACGACATTTTTCGATTGTCTTATTTTTTAGTTTATTAAAAATAATTTATGCAAATAAATAAGTTTTTTATGTTAATTTATAACTTTCTACTAACAAATAAGACAAAAAAAAATTCTACTAACAAAAATTATAGAGTTAAATATGTTTTTGGTCCTTATAAATATACCAAATTTTGATTTTAGTCCCTCCAAAATTTCCTTCAACTTTTAGTCCTTATAAAATTTTCAATCACCGCATTTGGTCCCTATTTTTAGGTCAATTTTGTATTTTTTTTTTAATAAGGTTGTGCAGAAATTATTAAAATAATGTAAAATCTCTCCCAAAAAAATTAGAATTTTTTAACAAAACAAATTAAATATGAATTTTTAATATTCAAAAATATATAAATTCATATTTAATTAATTTTTTATCAAAAAAATCTATTTATTTTTTAGAGATTCTTATAATATTATAAATTTTTATGCAAAATTTTATTTAAAAATATAAATTCTACATATGAGTTTACTTTAAAGGATGGACCAAAAGTGATGCTGATAAACTTTTGAGGGATTGGATCGACCAAAAGTGAGGTTGAAAAACTTTTGAAGGACTAAAAGTTGAATATTTTTTTTAGAGAAACTAAAACAAAAAGTAGACATATTTATAGGGAACAAAAACATATTTAACCTCTCTAAAAAAAGCATATTTAACCCACAATTATATCATAATAAGTTGTTTTTGGGTAAACTATCTTGACAAGGTTATGAATAATGCATAAAAATTTATTTATTTACATGAGTTGTTTTACATAAGCTAAAAATAAGTCAATCCGGACGGACCAAAGTTCAATTTTTTTTTTTGAAAGGGGGCTCAAGTTCAACCTATGAACAACTATATGTAGCCTTTGTTGTTATATTTTATTGATTTTGTTTCACCCCATGTCACAAGTACAAAATTTCATATCGATAAAAAAATTAACACATTTATGTTTTGTTTATTTGGCTGTTATAGATCATAAAATCTTTTTTTCTGAAAAAATAAAACATAAAATCTCGACCGTAGATTCCGGTCCTTTTTTTGTGTTATCTTTTGTTTGATGTTAGTGTGTGTCACTCATCATTTGATACTCTTTTTCTTCTTGGTTTAAAGAGAATAGAGAAATGGTTGAATCGTTTATTTTCTCGAGAAATTTGGTCTCTAAAAGAAGACGAACAATGAATTTATGTTTTCTCAATTTGTTCTGAAATTATTGACTTGGGTTCTGTTGAGGAACCTCTAGAATTTCTCCTTTCCTTCACTTTTAATGACTCTTTGTTTTCTACTCCGCTCTCTGTTTTCTCTTTGTCATTACGATCAATTTTTTTTTTATGATTCCTGTTGTTTCAATGCAATCGAGGTAACACAGTTTTTTTTTAATTGATTCTTCCCTTTATTTTTCCATTAATCGACTACCATAATAATTTCTTCAATATTAGATATTATTATCATTATTATGGCTTTTAAATTTATTTTTGATTATAATTTTGCTTGTTGATTTATGGATTCTCGGGTTTAACGATATTTTTTGTAATTTTTCAGGACTTGTAGCCGAGTTATGTGTTTTCGAGGATTTCATATACAAAGATTTTCAATTCTTGTTTTGTTCTTGAGAGGGGATCTTAATTGAGATTTTGTCAACATTTTTGTGTTTGATTCATTTTTTTTAATATTTAAATTTCCATTTTTTACAAACTTTTTGGGAATTCTGAAGGGGTTTCTGTAGGGTTTTTCTCAAACTAAAAAAAATTAAAATATTTTTTAATCCACCATGCGGGGTTCTTGAAAATCTAGAGCTAGACCAAGGCCTAACGCTTTGAAACAATCCAAATTGATCACAAGGAAGTTGCAAGTTGGTTATAATGATCCAGAGGCAACCGACTCATCTGAAGATGAGTTACAACATGCAAGAACAACGATAAAAACAAGCTTTGTTGAGGTCACTCTCCCTCCTCGTGTATCTGCAGTTTCTTTGGCTTCTGAAAACAATTTCTCTGAGAAGCCGAAGACTGTAACAGGGAGAAAGGCATGTCTTTCAACACAACGTCAAACCAATAAGAAAGTTGTTCCAACAATAACTTCTCCAAAAACAAGGAGACAATCTTCATCCAAATATTGAGGTGTTCGTATGAGGAAATGGGGAAAATGGCCTGCTGAAATTCGTATTCCTTTATAAAATGTTAGAATTTGGTTGGGAACTTACAATACCGCCGAAGACGCTTCTTAAGCATATGAATCCAAAAGGCTTCAAATTAAACTTGAGCGTTAGGCATTGGAAGCAGAAAGATGCTTGAATAAGGGTTCTTCTGCAACCCCTCTAGTTGCAACATTGAACAAGAAATCTTCTGCAAATGCTGATGCTTCTAATGCTTTAGTGTCAGAGAAATGCTCAACTACTAAAGACTATGAGAGCTTATTCTTACAAACATCGCCTTCTTCCGTGCTTGAGTTGGATACCTTAGCATCCAATTCGATTGACAAGGTTGATGTTCCATCAAACAATGTAGTTGTTCTTGTTGATGAAGCAAGTGAAATGCTGACTTGTCAACTTCAAGAGCTAAAAATTCCAAATCTGAGTGTTTTTAACTTGCTTGAGCCAGTTGCTGCTGAGAATCCAATTGGGACTGATCCCAGTTTTGGTTTGGGATTTGGTTTTGATCGGTTTAACATTGATGATTTTGGACCAGATTTTGAAGAATTTGGTGACTTAGGTGATTTCGAGGATATTCAAGTTCATGGTTTTGATGACAAAGAACCTAGTGAGCTTCCTGATTTTGATTTTGGTGATATTGGTGATGATGATGAATTTGCCGGTTGGATTGAATAGCCCTTCCAAGACAACATATCTTATATCTATGTTTTGTAGTCTCCTAGGAGTGGGATTTGGAAGTAGTATTCTAGATTCTATTAATGTTTATGTAGTTTTGCGAGATAATATGAGGAGATGCATAATTAATTTTTGGTTGAGAGTGATTCTATTATCATTTTAAGTTTATATTTAATATTTTGTTTATTGAGGAGTTGTAATCTTTGGTTGAATGTCACGAAGGATCCATTGGTTTTCTTATGCTAACAGGGACATCCTAAGAGTTCTTAAACTTTTTTGTATTGCTAGTAGTATTTTGATTTGAAAGTTCTTCTATTGCTGCGTATGAATGGACCTTCAAATATTTTGGATACATTGTTTTTTTCTTTTCTATCGATTGATATATATATATATATATATATATATATATATATATATATGAGTTTGTCTACGGAGTTTTACATTATTAACATTAATATGTTTCTTCTCGACACTCGTCAATAGCAATTGTATACTTATTCAGTAACTTACGACCCCACTTATTCATATCCTCCGTACAACTTTTCAGCCCAGACAACATGTGCACATTTGGATATTCCTCCCACCCACCAATAACTATGTTCTCAAAATTCTCTTCCACTAGTCATGCATTCTCGAACTTAAACTCCTTATTTTCCCCTTCGTCTTTGTTCCTCATGAGGATTAAGTAGAATTGGATAATGATCTGATTGGTGTGATATGGCATTATGCAATTGACTTTGAGAGAATGTATCATGTCATGCTTTTGTTGCCATTGCTATATACGTAAATTATTTCTTCCTTCCTATTTTACCCCATGTACCTTTCACCCATGTAAATGGATATCCAGAAAATCGAAGATCAATCAAACCACTATCATGTATTGCCCCCCGAAAACCCATTATCCTCCATGGTGGATGATCCACTCGGCTCCTTTTATCTTCATTTTACAATAAATCATTAAAGTCTCTTATAACGTACCATAGTAATGCATTATCTTGCGACGATGTTTGATGCATGTGTTGAGATTTTCATCTTCGCTCATTTAGTGGATACCCATAAAAGCATGTAAACCTCCATTTAGGATAATGCGGATGACTCAATTCCATGTTAATAAAATTTGACGAATAAGTGATGAGATTGCAATCAAAAGGGTGCTTCCAAAGAACTTCCAGACCCCCGCTCCTTCCAATTTTGTTAACAACAAAAGAAGGATCAAAGCCTAACTTGTTTCGGATCTCCTCTATTCTATTTGCATGAACCAAAGTCTCGCAAAGAAAAATGACATCTAAGTGATACTTGCGGGCCATAATGAAATTTTTCATTTTTTATAATTTTTTGGTATTATTGTTTTTCCATGAGAGTCAACATTGCAATTGAGAGTATTTTGGCTGACATCAATTTGCATCAATTTACATCAATTCTTCAAAACACATGTTTATTTTTAGAAACATGGAGAGAGAAAAAAGCTCTAAAAAAACAGCTGCAGCCTAATTGTAATAACTAAAAATGTTCAATATTTTCAGGTTACTTCCAGTTTTTTACAAATCAGGGTGGTAAAGGAGCTGATATTAGTCGCACAAGTGATTAAGAATTTACAAATCATGGTGCTAATTTTATTCTTGAAATAGAGGTATCTTGCTGTTTGAATTTTTTAATGTTACATAACTCCTCAAATTTGTTGGTCGAGGTAATCTTGTGCTATTATGTTGCAGATTGGTGTTTTAGTCCTTGTGGTGCAGATCTGTTTGGGGTGCTTGATGTTTGTCAATTTAATTTTAATTGGCTGAAGTGTTTAGGCGTGTTGGCGGATCACGTTTTAGGAACTCTTTTGGTTGTTTCTCAGATTCTTTGTCTGTTTGGCTCCGGATTAGTAGTTGATGTTCTTCGCAATGTCTGTGTTTATTCGGCAGCTCATTAGTTGCATGGAGCGAGATCCTAAGGTGCCTCTTTTAATTTGATCCTCAGGCAATTTATTTGGTCATTGTGTTCAGATTGTACCCTTTGGCGGAGGTTAAGCTTTTCTCCTTTGGAGTTATCTCTCTTAGTTGCTGGAGCTTTTGTCATGGTTTGTCTTGGTGACTTTAAGTTGGTTATATTGGCGTTCCAGATTGTTTATTCCTTTAGGAGTTCTTCGACGTTTTTGTTGTTGTTTTTGGTGCTCTCATGGGGTTCTGTCCTCTGCATACTTTGATCTTACCCTGTAATTGACATATTTATAGCATATCTTATGCTTTGAGATGCTTTTTATTTAATATAATTAAATCTTCTTTTTGCCTCTTAAAATAAACTAATAATATTGTTAGACAAAAGTACAATGATGGCAAATATGCAAACCATAATAAATGGAGAAATTAACTGCACAAATACCAAACTTTCCCATATTAGATATTCAAACTAGTTGAGCCATCAGACTCCCACCTCCGCATCCTCTCGAGTGTAATATGCTAGTTTCAAGTGAATGTGGCTTGATCTAGGCTCAGCTTGGTAAAAAATAACGAATATGTAATAAACTAGCAAATAAACTTATAGTGGATGAACTATAAGATAACTTATAGCTAAAAGCGGATAAGTTAGCTGATTCAATTTTTAGTGTGTGGTAAAGTAGCTTATAAATACGAAATGACATAAAAAAGTGTCAATTTAATCAATATTCATTTTTTGAGTCATGTTAACCGGTGTTCCTAGGATACTAGTTAAGAAAGTTAAAACAACAATTTTTTGACTTTCATAAAGTGAAACATTTCATTTTTCATCATTTTCCAATGCAAAGTTTTCATATTAGTCTCCTTAACTAGTGTCCCGGGAGCACTAGCTAACATTTCCCTTATTTTTTCAATTAAGATTGCAAAGGTAAAATTAAGATAAAAGGTGATAAGCTATAAGCCACTTGGATTAGCATATCACAACCTGCTATAAGCTCATAAAAATAAAATATAAGCTGTGAGAAAGTGATCGTTACCAAACATGTCGCTTTTTTTTTTCTTCAAATGAGGTTATAGAAAATAAACTATAAGCTATAAACTCGAAAACACGCCTTACCAATTAGACCCCTAGTGTTGCCCAACTTATTCTAAGTTTTTCGCTCTACTCTTAATACTTCTATTTTGCTATTTAAAAAAACACATGATATGAGTAGTAAGTGTGACAAATATTAAATAGTTTACAACATGTTCTATGGTTAAGTCTATTCACTATTATCGTATTGAAAGAAGAAAAAAAAACACTATATCTATCACTGCAACAAATATTAAATAGTTTACAATATGTGATAATAACTTAGGGAATATTGATTCTACCATAAAAAAAATTAGGGAATATTGAATATAATTTCTCACTGCAACAAATTCGTTCATATAATTGACAAAAAAATGTGGATATCTTTGCTCCAAAGAAATGGAAGACACCTGTATAGCTAAGCATCTTTCTGTGCAGTAATTGCACAAGCAACAACCATCTCTTGCTGCTTGCTATATATCCATAATCACACAGTAAAGAATTACAACAATGAGCCATCTGCATTCTTGGCACTTTCTCTTACCATTGTCTGCACAAAGAGCTCCCCAGCTCGGTATGAAGATCGTACCTGCACAACACAAATATAGTGCTCACGATCAAAATGACAAAAGTTTAATGATGACAATATGATTAAAAAATCTATCAAAGAGTACAGTGCACATTGTTTTAGTTCATTTAGGTAGATTTGTTGTTTAATCGCACAAGATTTTTAAGCTATTATTATTAAGACATATACCAAAAGAAGGGGTGCAATGATATTTTAATGGGTCTGTTAAGAGCTTACCAGTGGGCCGCTGGCTACATAACGAAAACCGATAGACTCTCCATATTCTTTCCAGAAATCAAACTTCTCAGGCGTAACATACTCTTTGACTGTCAAGTGCAAGGGAGTCGGCTACAACAATAACATTTTTATTAAATTATATCCCTCAACAATGTGGTCATTGATTAAATTAAACATGCAATGTATAGTAAGATCATGTGAATGATTAGCATCATCTGTAACCATGGACTGAATTTTCAAGTTCATTTTCTAAGGTTATGAGAAACTAACCTGCAAATACTGACCAAGAGTCAGAATATCCACATTTATGGCCCTTAAATCCATCATTGTTTCCTTCACCTCATCATCAGATTCGCCAAGGCCCAACATTATCGAAGATTTTGTTATCATACCTTCCTTGCTTTGTTTTGCATGGTTTAAAACTGCCAAGCTTTGTTCATACCTGCAACCACACTAAACATGAGAAATGGAACTAATGATGATTCAGAATGAAGAAAAACATGCCCACAAAAACATAATGTAAATTTTAAACCATGTTCCCTCATATTAGTAGAGAATTAATTGAACAAACCACAATCAATAGGCTTTTATTATGAAATTTCCTCCATCTCTATCCCCTGTCCCCAATTTTAGGGATATTAATATTGGAGAATGAGGTAACGGAAAAATATATAATTATAAATGAAATTGAAGAATAAGGTTACTGGAATTTATCCTCTCAAAAAAAAAAAAGGTTACTGAAATTTATAACTTGCAAAAAGTTAGAAATGAGTATGATGTTTGGATATGCTTCCCTACTTAACAAGTGAACAAAGAAGATATAAAGAATTAGAAAATCCAGTTGAAAATTGAATATCATATGCAAAACTAATTTATGAATTTTTCTGTTGGAGTTTTAATTCATTTAGTCTGTGAAATCTTATTTTCTTAATCGCCTCATATTTAACATATTATCATTTTGTACATACTAGTTATCACATGGCCCTCATGAAAATCTGATGTAAGTTCACAATACATAATGAAGTAATACACATTTTAAAATTTAATTATTATCATTTCATACATTAAAAATATAAATTTACGTTATTCTTTGGTACTGAAATTAAAAAAAAAAAAATCTCATGACAATATTTACTTTCCTACTTATTTATTCAAATTCAACCACTGAAGACATTTTATTTTATAGCTTTTAATTTACTTTTGAGTAAGTATCAACATTATAGGGTTCTCCGACAAAGTAGCTGAATCAGCAATGCAACTTACCCAGCCCTGGGATCTCTAACAATTCGTTGGAGCCGCTTGACTGTCTCAATGTTGTGAGCAAAGACATCTAAACCTGAGTGAACCAGAGTTTCTACAGCCTTAAGATCTCCTCGAAAATCAGAAGTTAAACACTCAACCATGATTTCAGGTTTGATATTCTGCAAAAGAAATCAAAAAAAGATTATGCTCGAACTTGTGTCCACACACAATTTGCATTGTATACCTTTTGTATAATGCATCTTTAAACAATAGGACTATATATCAATGCACCTTCATAGCTTTCACAGTTTGTGCAAAATGCCCACTTCCTCCATCAGGTATATCATCACGATCCACACTTGTTATGACAATATAATCCACGCTGAAAATCCAGGAACTTGCAAGTAAGTAATAGGGGATTACAGCAAACAAACTCAACCAAGCCTTATTTCATTAGGTGAGATCAGTAATATGGACCAAACGAATGCCATTAACAGGGAATTAGATGCGAGAAAATTGGCAAGTAGAATTTCATATAGAGGTGCTCTCTGTAAGAATGAAAGCTGCACAATGTGCGTGTGCGCGTTCTGAATGAAACAAAAACCATCAAGGTGATTTCTATAGAGCTTATCTAGTTCAGATTTTCATCAGTATCATACAAATTACTAATATATTTTGGACAATGTGAAACAAAAACCATGTTAGATTTTTATTGTAATGTCTTAAATTATTCACTTGTTGACCTATTCAAAAGCATATGCCCGTTAGTTTATGTAAAGGTCTATTAGTCTTAACTCTTGAAAAATGACTATTAGTTATCCGTGTGCAGATTGTTAAATTATTCTGCAACTCAATATACTATATTAATATGTGATATACGCACCCCCAACTGGCAATGGCCTTGGCAGTATTTTCCGGTTCCATAGGATCTGGAGGAGCTGGGTTTCTGCTGGTCTTCACAGCACAAAATCTACATCCACGAGTGCATGTATCCCCAAGAACCATGATTGTAGCAGTTGCAATACCATCATCGCCTCCATTCCAACACTGTCCATCAGAATGTAAAGGTCTCAGCAATTTAGACAAGAAACATAAAAGTAGAAAACATTTGTCATTAGTCATTTAACTAGTTTTGTTTCTGTTTTTCTTAATAGAGCTATTCTTTAGCATGTTTGATTACTTATTGAGTCTAACCATGGCACTCAACAAAAAAAATAGTCTAATCATGGTACACAAAACCCAATATCAATATCTATTAATCCGTGGTTTACTACAACTACAAGCAGAAGGATTGCTGTCTAAACTCCCACAAACCTTGTGAAGAACAGGACCAAAATAAAAATACAAAATTGTGTTAAATGGCAGTGTTTTCAAACACAGATAGCAGTGAATAGCGTATTGTTAAAATTCCGCTACACTAGTGCTAATGGCGCCACTACAGCTGCTATTTGACAATATTTGTACTAAATAGCATATCGTTAAACAATATCAGATTCCGATGTATCCAAATTCCACTATACTATAGCAGCATAGCACCGCTAAATGTGAAATATATAATATAATTAAAAGCAGTCATAGCATAAAGCTATAATCAAATATTAAACAAAACCAAAGTAGGCTCTCTATGTTAAATTGGCGCTCTGTTTAGTAAGTCCAGCTTGCTTTCACCGGCCGATCTGTTCTGATCTTGCACTGATGTAGGTGTTTCAGCTCTACGTAGGAGTGGATTGGTGTATGTTAGGAATGTTACAGTGTACTATGATGGAGGTTGGGTATTAATGTCAGTTTTTTTTTTCCTTTTCTCTACTGATATGCATGCGTGATTGTGTGTATAGGTGTGGTGGGGGCTCTCTTCTTTTCTCCTACTGTTATGCAGGTTATACGTGTGTGATGTGTGTGTCAGAGGTAGGTGTTTTCGTTTTTTTAATTGGATTTAGGGCCTATGGTTTTGATGTGTTTAGCACTCTTAACCATAGAATTTTGCTTGATCTGTCCGGTTGTCTAGCACATGATAGTGCAGACCCTCTACAAATCTTCATAGAAGGTGCGTAGATAGAGTGTGTCGACCTTGACGCTGAATCAAACGCCTTATTCAATAAAATAACTACTATTTATAAACAATAATGTAGGCTCTCTATGTCACTGGTAACCCCTAAGTTATTATCAAATATTAAATAAGCGTGTAAATGTTCATACGAACAACACTCACAAAGACACCAAAACACTGGCACATAGACACTAATAATAATTTTAAGAAATAAAAGTTGTTGAATATAATTAAAAGTGTTGATCTTGTGACATCAACACAACATGACACATGTTGGACACCAAACACGCTTTCAATGTGAAGTATTGCTACATATCTACACGCTACTATCTGCTTTTATCTATAACATTGTAGTTTGTTCCCCCAAATTACTTGCTAAGCAACCCATCACATAAAAAACTAATAGCATAAAAGGGAAAGATACAAGTAACTTATATGAAGCAAAAACTACCTTTGTCAAAAATCAAATTTTCAACAAACCCATTTCATCAAAAACAAAATTTTTAACAAAGAGAAGAAGAAAATAGAACCTCTCCAATATTGGGGCACTGTGCTTCCTCACAAACAGTATTAAGCTTCAACTGAGAGATAGATTCTTTAATTTTCGAAAACCTTTCACCTTGAGGAGCTTTCTGTCTCAACCACGCAGGCTTCTTCACATTCGGGTCTCTCCCTGTGAATGGACCCAACCCACCTGGGTAAGGTCCATTCTTGTTCTCTGATTCCATCAGCTTCGACATCGCCGACACCGACAGAGGTTGTTGTTGCGGTGAGACAACAACCTCGGAATGTGAAAGTGATGGATCGTTGGCTTGGCATCGAAGTGTGAAAGTAAAAGAGGATGGTTTTATGGTTTTATGAAATGGGTTTGAGGTGAAGGAGAAAGAACATGGTTGGAGAAGTGATTGATGAAGCATTGTGACAACTTTGGGATTGTGAAGAGAAAAGAACAAGGTTGGTTAAGTTGTTGAAACAACTTTGGTTCCTCCGAAGACAATAAAATAAAATAAAACAGAGAATAAAGGAATTGACAACTCTGCCCTTCTCAACAATTAGGTTTATGATTTGTTTAAATTTGTAATTAATACTCGTGAAAAGGTTTTTGAATCAAAGATGAGTAATGGGGAGGAAGAGAAAGAAAAGGAAATGTGTTCAGTGGTAGTTGAAAAAGTGGGAGGCAGATCATCAGTTATAACCTGCTTATCTAGATATCCTCTCAAGTTCATCACACCTAAAAAGGTTTTCATTTTCAACAATCATCTTTTGTTTTTTTATTAATCATGTTTTAACTTGTTACATATTGTTGTTGACCTAATGCTTCTTATTTTATTATTTGCTTAGGTGGGTCCTTCCAAAATTGATGCAGTTTGGGTTTATGTTCTCAATTATGGTGGTGGAATTGTATCTGTAAGTTTTATCCCTTTTCTGGTTTTTCATCATTCACGCTGCCTTGATTTTTTTTTTTTTGTTGCATATGATTTTGGACTTGTGTTTGCTTTGTGAGCATGGTTATTAGTATTTTACAATACATGCGTGTCGTTTTTCAGTTCAAAATAAATTGAACTCAATCGATACAAATCGTTGTGCTATCTATTTTGGATGAATTCGCAACATCACTTCTTTTGTATCCAATCACTTCTTTTGTAAATTATGTGTAGCGTACCTTATTGCTTTTGTTATTTTGATTTATGACTTAAATATCAAATTACTTTGAAGTTCATATATGATATAGAGTCTGTTTGTATTGACTTATTTGAACTTATCTATTGACATAAGTAGTTGTGACACTGTTTGGGAGAACGTATGAAAACAACTTATGATATGTTCATAACTTGTTTTTCAACTTCTTTTCATAAGCTCTCCAAAATAGCTTATGAAAACAACTTACTTATTATACAAAACAGCTTGACTTTATTGAATCTTGTGTGATAAAAGTATCTTATTTATAGGTGCCTATATGATAAGCGTTTATGCTATAAGCCACAAAACAAGTTGTCTATCCAAAGCGAACCACATCCGCTTATGTTTTTCGTGCCTCTTACTTGTTTTTAGTTCAAATTAAAAATGACATAAAATTAAAAATAATAAATTGATTCGCAATTTGTAAAATAGTTCTTCTAATTCACAATTTCAATTTTGATTTGATAATCATGCTTGTGAGGTGTAGGGTGATCAAATTTCATGCAGTTTTTCTGTTGGAGATGCTTGCACCATGGTCTTAACTACCCAAGGTTCTACTAAGGTTTGGATATTTTTTCCCCTCTTTTATTGATTTCCTACTTTTTCTCTTTAAGTGAATTCTTTTGAATTTTGCTGTCTTCTGGGTCAAATGTTACGAATATCAATTACATTATCTCTTTGATAGGTTGTTTTGGATCCACCCTGGTGTTTAGCTCAGCTTATCTTTATGTTATTGATAATGTTGTAGTATTTTTTTAGGTCTATAAATCTGTGGGATCTAAGTGTTCTCAACAAATGTTAGAGGTAAAATACATTGTGTCTTTCTCTTGATTTTCTTGCTTTTATGCTTGTCATTATTAACTTGACCAGTCATTTTACTGTACCTGATAACCAGCAAGATTTATAGTTGTGGCATAAGTATCACGTCCTCTGTTCCATAACTATTGATGTTCAAGATTAGTGTTAGTGCACATAGATTAAGAGAAATTTAATTACCAAAGGATCTCATTGTATCTTGACTAAAATAGCATATTTAACTCCTATCAACAATCCATTATAAGAACCTCTGTGAAAGTTAGACGTCATCGATCTAACTGTAATCTCTATTTTTGTTTTCAATAAGTATTCATGAAATAGTTACATAAAGTACAATTGAAAAATACAAACTAATCAGTTCTGGGATTTCTAAAACATTACTGGTACATCAAAGGCTAAAACATCAATAGTTTGGAAATGAGATCATACTTTTGTTGAGATTCTAATATTTTGAGGTTTTACTCTTTTATGGCATAATAATACACTTATACATTTTATTCCTTTTCTTTTTTGTGGTTAGGATTCGAGTCATTTGACTATTTTTGTAGGACATTAGAGTTATTTGTTCTATACATCCTCCACTTAATGTTAAATTGGACTATTTGTGGGTTTATTGGTTCCAACTGACAACAGTTAAATTCATCTGTGTAGTAGGCTAGAGTAGGAAGCAATGCGCTTTTAGCCATCATTCCAGATCCTGTGACATGTTTTTCCACTGCAAGATATTATCAGAAACAAATCTTCACCGTGTGTTCAGATTCAAATTTGGTCATTGTTGATTGGATTACTAGTGGGCGCCATGAAAGTGGAGAAAAATGGGATTTTGATTTATATAGAAGCACAAACAATATATTCTTCGATGACGGTCAACCTTTGTTTCTGGATACGGTAATATTTTGCTGTTGTCCTTGTCAAATGCGTTAAATAGATTTCAATTCAAAAGAGATAATGCCTCTTAAATGGCCAGGTTGATTTTAATAAATGCATGCATTATATCGTTCTTATCACATATTCCTTTGAGGCCCAACCAATTATCTTCAAGACTCTAGTTGGTTTTGCAGCCCTTTCAATCTGGCAGCATTTAATGTGGATTCGCTCATTTTAGCTCCTAACATGATCTTGTTATTCAATGAAGATAGGCACAACATTCAGATTTCAGACCCTGTGCTGGAACGAGGGATCTTGTAAAGGAAATGTCAACTTTCTATACGGGGTGTTTTATATCTCGTTTCAAAATAATGTCATCATGTTAGGAGCTAAAATGACAAAATACCTCTTGCACTTGCTTGAACTTTGAAATTATATAGTTGCAAGAGATTTTGGAAAAAATGCAATATGGTCCATTTTTACTTTGAGATTGATATCCTTTCTATTTTTCTAATTAATTGGCTTCTTGTCACAAACAGATGTTACTAGAGAAAGACAAATTTGGCCGTGTAAAGGAACACATGCAGGACTACCAAGTAATTGCAATGATTGTACTCCTAGGGTGCGTGATTGGTGTTGCCTTACTTATTCTAGATTTGTGTTTTCTACATGATTCTTTTTATGACATGATTTTTTATTTTAGGCCAAAGATGCAGTATATCCAGAATCTAGTGCAAGATAACGTGAAAAGAATTATGTCTGAGCAATTACATAATCCTTCTGCTGCATTGAGTCACCAAAAAAACAAGGCTGACTTTTTCACGACAAAACCAACCTTCGTGGCTTCTTGCAGTGTCTTTGGTCCTAAGGTAAATTATAAATTAACTTCAGGGTTATTATTCAAACTTCTGGTTATGAGTAGTACTTAAGATTAGAATTGTGTTATTTTGAAGTTCTGCTTAATTCGTAAATCCCAAAGATTCCTTACGGGCTTGATTGTTGCGAATGGTGCCTAGAACTGTGTTACGGGTCACATTTTCTACCTAGCTTTCTGGCAAGTTTTGCTAGGCAAGTTATGGTATGATGATTATAATTTGGAAATTCAAAGAGGTATAGTTTGGAGGGTCATGTAATGTAGAGTTCTTAGTCTGCTACAGAAGGCTTTTTCTTGAAATTTAAATACAGAATTTTAAGAACTTTCCTTGTTCATGGTTTAATACAAAAGAATAACGAGTCCATTGGCTTGTCTTACTCTCCTCTCAAACATTCTCTACTGCTCGATAGAGACTGGACTAGAGCGAAACACTGAACAGATTGTGTAAATATAATAGATATTTTGTTAAGAACTTACTTTTTCCTGATAAAACAAAGTAGACTAGCTTCTAGCATGAACAGTGAATGCAAAAAATACAAGACAAATCTAAGTTCTGCAGTTGCATATAACCTCTAGCCTAAACCCATTCCTTTTTCGTCTCAATTCATGCCTACCTTGCATCATATATCATTTGCTCTCATATTTTCATCATAATGGAAGAGGCTATGATTGGTTAACCTGCGTTTCACGACTCTGTAATGTGGTTTAGTTACAAATATTGCTGGCTAAACCTGCATTTTGTGTGCAGAAAATTGGTCTTGTTGTTCGAGTGGCTTCTTTGACAACTGAATCTATTTACAAATTTCTTCGACATCAACTGGCCCCCTTGGAGCAAATGATAGGGGTGCCACCATACAGATAGACTGAAGTGTTATCCGAAGGAACATAAGGGTTTTTATTTCAGACCTATATTTGTATAATAATTATACATTCGTTTTGTTCATTGTATATTATATATTCATGCTAATAAATCTCCCTTTAATTTAAAATAGAGCTATATTTCATCTAACTGAAGCCATATTGTTATCCTTGTATAACTTAGCCTTGCGGTCGTAGCTTGTTGCCGACAAACTTGCAACTCTTAGTACTCATCGCTCACTTGCAAAAAACTGAATTAAGTTATGAATGGCCTTAGCATGAATTAGTAGCAGTATCCCTTCAAAAAAATGAATTAGTAGCAGTATCATAACTGAGTAACAATTTTATTTTATTTTTTTGGATCATAAGAGAGCCGAAGCCCAAAAACAAAACAAAACAAAGAATTCTGCTCTTTACCCGAACGGCTTTGCTCATTCCCAAAGTAAAAGTCCAAAATACCCCTACGCATGTTAACTCATGCTAGTACAAATGGCTACGTATATTAACACACGTTGCATGACTTAACATGCGCTAGTGTAAATTGCAGTGTGAGTTAACTCACGTTGTCCTTTGTGCTAGCGTGAGTTAACTCACGTTCATAGCAGACAACAAAATCTGCATTAAATGCAACCAGTTACTGAACAGACTTAGAAAAAGTCTAGAATGACCCGTAATCACGCCACATTCATAACTTAACCGAATTACGTCAGTTTAACAAGATTATCGGATAGTTCGACATAATCGAACAAAATTACACAAAAACATTGTTTTTCTCACAATCACTAATCACACATAATGATCCAAACGGTCCAAATTTCACAAATTCGCCGGTAATGACCCGTAATCACTTAAACACACTTAATGACACGTAAATGATCCAAAAACTAATTCATTTCATATATTTATATAATATATAATATTAGTTACATATTGGCCACAAATATCCAAATTACACAATCGGCCACC
>Ga0228711_1001675_pt1 | contig 33061 bp, 18 predicted proteins | sample MedpolnodulmetaG_2_FD_177996 | JGI IMG/M metagenome (GOLD analysis project Ga0228711, IMG submission 177996) | Root nodule microbial communities from Medicago polymorpha collected in Santa Monica, California, United States - brown nodules | ecosystem: Host-associated > Plants > Roots > Nodule... | reverse complement strand
AGAATGTACATTTATATAGGTAGGAGTCTCCTAGTTAACCCCTAATTAATAAGGAAGATTAATCAACACAATCAATACAATGACTAGTGGAGTTAAAACTAAATAGTCACAACTTTTCAATATCTCCTCCACTAAGTACTTGATTAATTATTCTAACACAACTAAGTCCAAAATGGTAAAATCAGTGTTTTAAAAACCAAACGAACGATTCAACCAGTTGAACCTTGAACCAGTCTTTAATATGTTATGGTTCAGTTATTTAGGCAGTTTGATCGCAGTTTCATCTTGGTCTGAGTGGTTTAAGCCACTTGAACTATACCCATGAGATCCGCCTTTTCAATGTCCAGTTCGTTTTTTAAAACATTGGATAAAATAGAATGATGTCATAGGCAAAATTTGGATTAACTTACTGGAAGATTTCAATCAAAATAAGTTTATATTCTTAAGAAAAACAACCAATAAACTAAGCTTTCGAGGATAAGTTAAATGTGAAAGCTTTTGTAACTAGTTTACCTTCTTCACTGTCATCAAAGAGCAACTCGTTGTGAACTTCATCTGGATTTTGAGAAGTTTCACAATGTGCAACTATTGCATGCCCAATTTTCCCATCATTTATCTTGATTACACTGCCATCACCATCAGCAAAGGTACAATATCCAAAATGGGGAATTTTCCTCCTGAATGATGTATTAGGAGGAGGAATGTGCCAAATAGCGACACAACAAGAACTAAAGTCTCTCCTCTTGAAGCATTCAATCCGAAACTTCCAAATGTTCCTAATTTCAATTTCAGTAACCCAAAAACAAAAGGCATAAGAATCATGACCAAAACATCACGAAAACAATACAGAATATGTCCCTGATTGGATAAACAACTTCAATGCAGCTTATAGCATAAGCGCTTATCATGATAAGTGCTTATGTATAAGCTAAAATCAACTTATGAACAAATTCATAAGCTGTTTTCATAAGTTTACTCAAACAATCTCACAAAACTTATGCCAATAGATAAGCTCAAATAAGCCAATCCAAATAGTCCCTGTATAAATATTAAAAAGCTTGCATTTTTACACGAATTTGCGTCAACCCATTACAATGCAACCAATTGGGTAGCTAAATTTGAACTCTATTATGCATTTAAACTGAAAAAGATTCAAACTTTACTGTGATTTTGCTTCTTCAACAGTAGCAAACAAATGGGTCATAAATTTTTGGAGAAAAATGGAATTATATAAAATAGTAGTTACCTCGGAATTGAAAAAAAGCGAGGTTGAAGATGAGATGAGATTTTGAAGCCAATGTTTCCCGCTAAACTTCTTGCCATGTTCATGTAACCAAAATCTGTGTCTTCCAAGTAGAAAGGGTTTCTTACTCTTTGTTTCTTTTCATTTTGCACCCTCTTCTTTTTCTGTTTTTTTTTTCCTCAAAATTTAATGCAATCTCAAAAAATAAAAAACCCCTCAAATTTATTTAAAAAAACTCCTCAAATTATTCACTAATCGGGTTGTAACTTTCGATCGATGTTTTTTATGAGTAAACACCAGTCACATTGTGATTCTCGATGAATATTTTTATGAAAATGTGAATAATTTGAGGTCTTATTAAAAATCATCTATACTTATATTATAGCACTTGAATGTTTTGTTTTCAAAACTTTTGGTATGAGTATTCAAAATAGATGTACATCTTATTTAAATATTAAAATAGGATCCTTCAAAAAATTTAACTCAATTTTTTTAAAAACATTTAGTCTAGGGTATTTTTGGTAAATTGAGCAATTTTGATCCATTTGGATTGACTTATTTTTTAACTTATGAAAAATAGTTTATGCAAAAATAAATAAGTTTTTTTGTTAATTCATAAGTTCTCACTAACGAAAATTGTATTTTCATAAACTGTTTTCTGATAAAATACCTTGACAAGCTTATGAAAAATACATAAAAACTTACTTATTTACATATGTTGTTGAATTTTGCTCTTTACCCAAATGGATTCGCTCATTCTCAAAGTAAATGTCCAAAATACCCCTACGCATGTTAACTCACGTAGCATGAGTTAACTCACGCTAGTGTTAAATTTGCGTGAGTTAACTCACGCTGCGTGACTTTAGTCACGCAAAAAAAACACACTAAAACCCAGCGTGAGTTAACTCACGCTCGTTTTGTTTCCATTTCCAATAATTCCATTTGCAAAACCACTACCTATATGTAACAGTCCAACACTAGTTATAATCAGCATGCCATCAGAAACTGAGTGGGGTAAGCATGACTATATATCATTTATCCCGAGTGCATGAATAATTATGGTGGTGAAGTTATTACTGAACATGAAAATCACATAGAAGGAACTGAGTGGGGTAATCATGTGATGCCATCAGAAACTATCGGCTTTGTAAATAACAATGACAATCTTAAACCAAATACTCAGCATGAGATTGTAAATAATAGAAAAGAGCACTTAAACATGGGGGCTCAGCTCATGCTTGTAAATAGCAACAACAGGCCTCAAAATGAGCAACAAAACCAGCGTGAGTTAACTCATGCTGGGTTTCAGTGTTTTTTTTTTGCAGTCACGTAGCGTGAGTTAACTCACGTTGTCATTTACATTAGCGTGAGTTAACATGCGTAGGGGTATTTTGGACATTTATTTTGGGAATGAGCAAAACCGTTTGGGTAAAGAGCAGAATTCTATGTTGTTTTACATAAGCTCAAAAATAAGCCAATTCAAACTAGCTCCGTCTTTTCTCAATCATCTCATGACAATCTGCTAGGTTTTCTCAAATGTCAACCCACTAATCTTTAGAGTTTAAACTATATGTTCATGCAAGGTAACATATAGTTTGGATTTAATTCTTTACCACAAATTTTAAGAAGCTATAAAATGTAGTTTTGAGTTCGACGCACGTTTAAAGACTACCCAGCACAAGAAACAAAATCTTGTCAAAAATTGTTTTAGATAAGATCAAACTCAAGTACTATTTGAATAGGTTCAACCTTATAAAAATTCATTAACCATTTGAATCTAATTAACCATTTTTTGGTTTACAATAATGAATTTTTCAAATCTAAATTAATTGAGAGTTGTATATATTTGACTTCTTATAGGTTGTATGATAGAATTATTTTCAATCTTTCCTTTATCGATTAAAAAATAATTTTCAAATCATATAAATCAAATAGCTCAAAGAAATAAGGCCCATTGAAACGATACTTTTTTTATAACTCTTGATCAAATCAAATCAAATGCTAATAAAGAAGATAATGTATGAAACTAAAACTTTTACTACCAAAAAAAGAATGTAACGTTTCTACAGAATACTGACAATGAATTTCAATCCATTCTCCAAGCATATAGAAAGTGAAGAAAACTTTTGGTGGATGAATTCTCGTCTACTAAGTCATAGCTACTACTATCCTCATTTCTTTCTGTGCATTCTCTGCTATTAGAATCATTTGTATGTTCTGAAATTCCTGGCTTGAAAATAAACACGGCAGGGCCGGAACCAAGGTTATTGAACAACCAATCATGCACATCCCAAAAGATCTGCACAGGTAAATTATTCACCATTACTATTTCATTTCCTCTAAATTTCCAATTCAGGTTCATTATTCTACTTGCCAACATTCCATCTATGCTAATCCACATTTCTGGATCATCAGGTCCAGAAAGGGAAGTCTCGATGACAACATCATGTTCTGGTTTACCCTCTTCTAGCATGGCTCTGGTACAAAACAACTTCTTCCCTTGCACATTCTCTTTCTTGCATAACAAGGTAGCTTCTTCTGAGGATGGTTTTGATTTGGTTCGCACATAAGCATCATTCGTTAAATCTCCAAGTAACAAAAGTACCTCTTTCTTGTAAACCAAGGCAGCATAATAGCCTGAGCAAGGTTGTGGATTTGTGGAGAATTTTGCGTGTCGAAAATCCCAATAAATATCTACTCTTGCACCTTCTATTTCAAAGGATTTGAGACCTTTTTTTCCCCAAGATTGTCCAGATGCTAAATCAATCTTGCAGGTAAATTTGTTTTCTTCAGAAGGTTCTTCAACGCTCATGGAAAGGGAATGTTCTACGAGGTTTTTGCACCATGTCACTGCTACGCTGCGAAACGAATCTCCTAATTTTGTTTGATAGACATAGGTAACAGAACTATGAGGGGTTAAATTTTGTATGGCCTTATCCTTTGAAGATTTTTTCCATGGTGGCGGCTCAGGAATGCTCATTGGCACAACTTCGACAAGAGAATTAGCCGTTGGCATTGAGCATCGGCTATATAACTCGGACAACAACTCAAGATTGAGCCTGCAAATGTTTAAGATTTTCTTATAGGATTGAAAGTTGATACTCTTTGTCCTCCAATGAAATTGTTATATAAAAGAGACTTATAATAGGTAAAACCATAGAAATTTCCTACAAATAAAACAATAACGATGAACAATCATCATCTTTCACCTCTTGTAGATTCAAAACAAGAAAAACTAGAAAGGAGTTGTTGATCAGGGGTTGAATGCTTAATCAATAGCAATGTAAAGAAACGATATGCAACATAATAGCCGTAACATTCAGAAATATGTGAAAACTAAGAATCGTTATGAGGAATAAAATATATGTTGAGGATGTTAATAAGGTGCCAACAATATTAGCTTCTTCTTTTTATTGTTGTTATCTATTAATAGGTTATTGTTCTTAAGTTGAAAAATAAAAGCAAGTTGCAATCTACTAATTATAGTAAATGTCACGTTTAGAAGAAACCTAACAAGCTTTTTATTTTTATAATTAGGCTTGCTGGTTTTTGTTATTGGTATTCAAAAATTAGAATATAATGATAACTCTATTTTAATTTGGTTTAGATGTTTATTTATTTATTTTCAAATATTGCTTTTGGGTGATGTTTTTTTTTGACATAAGTCTCATTCATGGTAGTTGTTGATCCATCTTTAAGTCATGACTGATATAAGCATTATTATGCTTTAAAATAAGTCCCTTAGTAACTCAGCTATCATAGCAATGACCAAAGGGGGTTTGATTCAACCGTCTAATTGAATACTTATTCAATAAATATATTGTTGGTAGGTAATGTCCACAATAAAGAAGTTTCATATCGGATGAAAATAGATTAGTCGAGTAACATGTTTCATGTCCAAACCAGTTGTGTGACTGCTCTTAACCGATTGTGATGGTCCCTCAAGATTCAGACACCCCTTATGACCTAACATGTTTATCATATGAATATGAATTTATATACAAGTTGTTTATACAATCAAATCAAAAGAAGAAATAGACTAAAACTTGAATAGGCACAGCATAAACTGTTTCTACAAGTTATCTTGAGAGAGATTGTAAAAATAATTTAAAAATGACTTCTAAACATAAATTTGTATAACACTCACGCATGTGTTTGTGTTTGTCATGGAATAAGAGCAATCAAACTGTTTAATGGGTAATTGAGTTCATAGAATGCAAAAAATAAACCTTACATAAAAATAGTGTTCTATAGAACAACACCTAATGATTTCAGAAGTATAATAGATACCATTTTAAATTACAAAGGAGCATGACAAAACACAAAAATAGATAAAGATCACACAAACTGATCCTTATGGCCTCGAAGTCTATATAAAAATCATGTGAGGTGGTACTTCAACATGCACATCAATAACAATCACTATACATAAATACATTATATAAATTAAAAAAATATATATATTAACCTGAAATCTTCATTATAATACAAAAAACTTTCCTCGTGGTGTTGACCGGCTTCTTTTAAATTCATGCATAGATGTATTGGTTCCTTCCTTAAGATTGCGACCTTGAACATTTAAAAGTTTGTTTTCAACTTTACTAGCAGACAATGGTTCAGCTTCTTGCATAATTCTTCTGCATGTGACCAAAATAAATGCTTATTTATGGTTTCTAAAGATAAAACTAAGAGTAGACAATTTCAGTGGTTCTTTTAGCCATACCTTGATTCATGGTTCTGAGAATTCTTTGAGATGTTGTGACGCATCTTCTTAACACTTAATACACCATTCACTGCAGACTCCATAAAAGTAAAGTCATTTTCTAGTTCAGAATAATCACACTTTTGAGGTGCCTCCATGATTTCACTAGCAATATCCATGTCAGGAATCAATTTAGGTATTAAATCGGTCTTTTGAATCCTAAAGGGCGATCGTTGAAGATGTTTCGCTCTGACCTTATTGTCAGCTTTGTTATTCCTAACACCACTTTGTCTTACAGCCGCAAATGGTTGTTTGACCTGTTGCTCTTCGTGTTCTTGATGAACTTTCCTGAAGCTTACTTTCTGTGCGTTAAAGAGAGGTTCATAAACGAAATCGTGCTTCACCGGCTCTTGTGGTGTCATTGTCATTGTGACAATAGATTTATTTACTGGCACTGTTCTAGCTGTAAATGGATTCTTCGAAATTGGTTGGTTTTCTAGATTGTCGATTTTGGTCTTGTTTTTAATGACAGAACCTCTATCAGTAGATATTGATCTCCTAATTGGAGGAGATGGTGACCTGCCCCTCCCTGTGCTCACTGACTTTTCTTCAGACAGAAGAGACATTTTTGGTATGGAGTCCTTGTCCATAAATGTTGAGGGAAATCTTGGCCTTCTTTGTTTGCCCGAAGAATAATTTTTAGCCTGAAAATATAATTTCAATTTAGAAAATGCAAAGTATGTACTTCAGTATGCTATATAGAACCAACACTTCAAAGCGATGGTGTGTCTGGTATCTGACATGTTTCACTGTCCGACGTGTGAAGTTACATTTGATTACTTTCATTTTTTAAACTATTACCGGTGTCTACATGCAAGTGTCGTGTCTGGTGTTTGTGTCTGTATCTGTGTCAGTGCTTCATAGTCAGTATGACATATTAGCCAAGTATTACTTTAAACATAAATGTATTATAAATGGTTGTTTGTGCATTCAATAACCTCAGAGCTTCTATCATCCATGGATCTTTGACTATTGTCAGGCTTTATGCTGCCACTGGTACTATATTTGGGCATACGGAAAGGTGAAACAGCTCTTGGTTTCTGAGATTCTGTGACATTCCGTGTATTTCCAGTTTTCCATTGCTCCAGTTCAGTTTCCTTCCTCTCCAATGCCGATTTGATATTTGATATCTATAAAGTGTTCAAACTGGTATAATATAGGCAGAGTTAAATTGAAAATTGCACTAGTTAGTAGTATGGTAGAAAAACAAACCTCTTCCTTGAGCTCACGGATTTCACCGGTTTCTTTATTAGATTTCGCAGCCCCAAGTTCAATGGATGCAACCCTCTCAGCAAACTTCAATGTGCTAATTGTCTCCCCAAGAGCATTGATTTCAGGATTTATATGAACAAACATCAAAGTCTTTGCATGGCCACCTATTAATATGAAGAAAACACAGACAATGTTGTTATTTAATAGAAAATCACTACGTTCCCACATGATCTTACCAAGTTATTTTTATCCAAATATATTAAATATCAATATTCAGATATCATGGTTACCTAATGAATCTTGTAAAACTTGTGTAAGCTTGCTATTTCTGTAAGGAATGTGTTGACTCTTCTGTGCCAAAGCGGAGATAACATCGCCAAGTGCAGACAGTGATTTGTTAATATGCTGAGCCTCCTTTAGTCTCTCGCCAACAGCCTCGGATTTCTCCACTCTTTCACTTCCAGCCAAATCCACAAGATGGAGACAACCCTTCAGAACTGAATTAGATGCCAAGTCCATTCCTCTGACGTGAACTGTCAATACACTGCAGGTAGCATCAACAGTTAAATATATTCAGTTATGCTTAGAGTAGCCATCTATCTACATTAGTGAGGAAGACATTTTACCTATGAGAACGACTGCTTCTCTCATTTAGAGCGGTAGCACCAACAGCACGATTCCTCTGACCAATTTTCATTAAATCAAGAACATCTTGAGTACAACTAACCGGAACCAAACATGCATCAGGCACATTCAGACCATTCAATTGAGAGTTGTTTCGTATTTCTAATGTATATATATTGTCAAGGAAATTAACCAAAAAGTAATTGACTAATTGTTGCAAAAAGTAAAGAATTTGACGTATAGTTATATAGATAAAGTGAAATAAAATAAATACAGCAAATATGGTCTTGTGAAGGATATCTTCTATTAGAGCCATCACTGACTAATAAATCTCTGACTTGTTCATTGTATATTTCAATCATCTGGACGCCAACTTCGTATTTTATTGCATCTGCTCTTTCCTTTGATATATGAAATAAGTCTTGCAAAGCCCTATAGTTTACACCCCATGTCTCTTCAGTCATCAAATCTGGACCACTCTATACAAGCAGAAAATCCAGTTAATTAACTTGAAATATTATCAGTATCTCTCTTTCGGTGTGACTTAGGTTTCAAGTTCCATAAATAGTACACTCTTTGAGCTGACGAAAACATATTTAATGCAAATTTCTGAGTATAAGCTGTCCAGTTAAGGGTTTCGATGAAAACATTCAATAAAGGTTGGTTAAAATTTTAAACTCGTCTCCTTTTTAGTACAAATATCTCCAAACCAAAGTACTAACTAACTAAATAGAATTCTGTACTATGAGAAATCATATGGTAGATTCTTAATTTCAAATGTCCAAAATGTGCACCACAAAAATACATTGAGCTTGAGAAAGTATGTGGTTTCACCGGTTTGCAACCAGTATAAGGAAAGAAAGTTGTTGATTCAATTGGAATTACTCCAATTGAAGTAAATGCTTAATGAAACATTATTATGTGATAGAAGTTAATACATGCAAGTTTTTTCTAAATATAACATTACCATCGTGTAGGTTTTCCCTGAGCCAGTTTGTCCATATGCAAAGATGCATGCATTATAGCCATCTAAAACTGATCTGACCAATGGCCGAGTATCAACATATATTTGTTCTGTAGAAGAAAAAATTATTGTCATAAAAAGCTTCAAATAAATTTGTGACTTCCATAATTTTTTTTATTTGTAACAAATACTTCAAAATATGATAAGAAACAAGTAGAACAAAATATTACATTGTGGAATAATACGTCAAAAATAAAAAATACCTTGTGTGGCATTTGTCGGGAACACCTTATTGAATGAAAATACTTTTCTAGCATCTTTTCCCTGCTTAAGGGGATTCACAATCATTATGTTTCCATTTTCTCCTATATAATCGACTGTAGATTGTCCATTTGATTGCCCTGGTAAGAAAGGCCTCACTCTACAATAGACCCTAATGGATCCTGTAAGACAAAATGTTTATAAATATACATAAATCATGTAAGTAGATTATTAAAAAAGTGTTTAGATTCTTATTCTTATGTACCTTTGAGGTCTATCACTTGATTGTAAAGAGAGCGGTTCTCTTCTAAAACTTTGTGGTAGGAAGAGGAGGTTACCTCAAGGCTCTTTATATGACTCTCTAAAAATTACATAGAACTCAAGTCAATGTTATGAAAGAATATTTCATCAAAACATTTTATGTGTATGGTGGTAATTTCTCATGGAAAAGTGATTCTTAGATCCTTACCGAGCCTGCTCAGTTCGTGGTCCCATTCAAATTGAATCTGTTTGACTTCCTTTTTTATCTCCGCCAACAAGTATTTCATTCCCTAGAGCAAAAAAATATCATTTGAGTGTGTGGTGCTAATCTAATCTCTCGTGATAAATCATCTTAAGCAGTAGATACAATTTTGCACTAATATACCTTAAGTTGTTTCTGCTGAGCATCAATTATTTCAGCTTGTTTGGCTGAATAATCGACATTATGCTGAGAACTATTACGTTTTCCCCCACAATTGCAGAATTTAGATAAATCATTTGACGTCAAACTACTTCTTTGATTAAGATATAATGTGATAGCTTCCATGAATTCTCGCTTAGAGAGGCAGCCACTATCGCCTTTCAATATTTTTTTGAGGAAAAATGCAAGCTGCAAACAATTGTTCAGAACTATATTTTAGATGATTTTTTGAAGAAAAAGGAAAAGACTAAATTACAGTCAACTTTAAAATTAACTTTGGTGAAACAACAAAAGCGAAGGTGCTTTTAAATTAACTTTGAAGTACCTGAGTGCCTTGAGAAACAAGCAACGTTGAGAAATCCCTTACTATCTTGCTGAGAAAAGTATCAATTACCTACAAAATTTCACCTAATCAAATAAGATTGCACGAACCTTTACACATGAATTCAATTTCCAAAAAAAAAAAAAAAAAAATCTAATTTCACACTCTTAAAAACTTCGAGAGTTAAATTTCCAAATTGAAATAATACGATATTGATGCAGATGGCATTAGCCTATACTCACATATGCTTATAATATAATAAGAGTATTCTTTGCTTAACAATCGGTGTAATCATTTTTTTAATGTAGCCAACTATTAATCATAGAAGTAAACAAAAAAAACTGGTGTAGATTTAAACAAGAACAGAAGACAAAAATATAGCACATTGGAAAAGATCTTACCGACCATTGAATTGAGCGGTAGATCTTCAGCCTCATCAGTCTCTCTAACGAAAGCCTGGAGAAGTTTGAGTCCAAAATGGTCAAACAAGAAAGTCAGAGCACTAGCAGTTTTGGTTTCTTCAATTGAGACATCCGGAGACATATGAAGAAATTCAAGCAACTGTTGATACTGTGAGGACTGAAACTCATCAAGGGACTCGTCAGCACTTTCACTGCCCAATATAGAGGAAGAAGAAGTTCCTTTGGGGAAAGACGTAATCCTGACAGTTCCTCCATACCTCCAAACCCCAACTCCACCAGATAGCTTCCATTCATAATACCCTTTCAAACAGAGAATGCAGTCCACAACTTTACTAGATGAACCACCCTACAATCACACAGAAGCAAACGCTAAACCTCAAAAACAGATCATTTGAAAATTAAGTGGAAATTGAGACTCTTGTAATATGGCCTTGGTCCTAACACCAAAAACTAGCTCATATGATAGTTGCCCTTCGGACCATATGACTATCTAGTATTAGGCTCAACTCACCCCTTCACACCCACGGCTGAACATCTGACTGAACCTTGCAGGACTAGACAAGTGGTCTAACAGATAAGATAGACTTTCATAACATATAGAATTTGGGTTTATTTAGGCCTAAAGCTTATAACATGATGGAATTTGGACTTAGGACTAACTGAATCTCAAAAGCTAGCTCATGGTGAGAGTTGTCCCACTTATAACTACTATTCTTGAGACCATATATATGATTATCCAATATATATGCATCGCTCATACTTCAGATTGAGCGACTTTGATACGCCGATACTGATAATTTATGAAAATGGAAATAATTAAATGTAACCACACGTGTCTATGTCTTGTTAGTGTAGACACGTGTCTTGAGGAAATAGTCCTGTTAACACGGTGTCCGGTTAGGAGGCAAGTAAAGTTTGACTAAAGATTATTTCAGCCGGTATTCAAACTTACTCTCTAACCATGTCATATATCTATCTAACTCTAAACTTAGACAAAGTAGCATAGCAAAAGGGTCAAGAGGAAATTTTATCATCACTATGCATTCAAATTTCGAACCTTTTCCAAATCAGAAGCTTCAAAGGTCAAAAGGGTCATATCCCTAACAGCATCAAGAAAATTCTTCATGTTCTCAAAATACTGAATGGCAGAGTGGGCTGGACCCTCTAGAGAGTGAACAGCAGGGAGTGGATTGTCCACCACCTTGAGGACAGCACCAGGATTGACTTTGTTGAGAACGTTGCATAGAATGAGGCCATTGCGGAGAGCGAGGCAGAACTCTTCCTCAGAGGGTTGTTTGGAGAGTGATGAAGAAGCTACATTGTCCATTTCTCGAAGCCATTCTGCTGCTTCATTCCTCCTTGATGCTGCAATGCATGCAAACACAACAATATAGTATCAAAATTTTAGGAAGTACCATTTTAAAAGTAATTTCAAGCTTGCAACGATTTTTCTAAAAAAATTACAAAGAATTTGGTTTGGACATTATAAAGGTGTCTCATTTCATGATAGAACATTAGAACATATATTTAAATATATTTTTAGTCCTCAATATTTTAGAGTTAATTTCTCTTTAAAAAATTTGTCATTTTTTACTTTCAAAACATTGGTAAAAAAAACTCTCAAAATACGAAATAAAATACATTCATGAAGTACTACTTTTCTTTTTTACTAAAGTTAGGTTTTACTACTGTACGTGAGACTAATTTAAAAATGTACTGGTTCCAATACAAAATATTTATTTTAAACTTTTTAACATGTGCAAAGTTGTACATGATAGAAAAACCCTTTTAATATATAATATAATTTTTTAAATGGTATCATCTGTAAAAAGTTTAACAGTGTTGTTTGAAAGTACACATCCTAAGTCCTAACAATTTGAATGAAGTAATTTTTTGAAAATGTAGATGGTGGAAATAATTGATGTAAGCAAAGAATCTGAAAGAAGATTCTGTTAGAGAGTAAAGTCCGCAACACATTCCCCACTTACTTGAGTCTATCAGTACCTACGTACTACACATCTTTTTGGTGTGTCCTGTTCTTTTTTACCTTTTTCAGACACTCTTTGTTCCATTTGCATATTCAAATCATTACTCATATTTTTTACCACATTTTTACTCCTTATGCTAATCATATCAATAAGATGCAACAGGTAATTTAGGAGTTTAAAGAATTAAGAAAAGCATGAAACAAATAAATTATGTAAAGAAAACCAAAGGGAAACTTTTTCTATGATCATAACATAGAAAACATGATTCAAAATAAATGTCCTTTTAAGCAACAAGCATGAAGCATGTTTCACTATTTTGAAGATTATGTCGTCTTAAGCATTTAGAGGAGGAAAATTACACCACAGACTGTGAGTAACTTTTGGTTAAGAAAATTGATTGATTACTCTTAAACTAAATTGGCTTGCACGTAAACATGAATGTCAATATCGTCTCTAAGATTTTGACTAAACTTCTGAATAATTAATTAGAGGTTAACTTAAATAAAATAATCATAATTATAGAAAGAAAAATTAGGTGACAGAAATGGGAAGGAAATACAATGACACATTACATATTAGTACTACTAACCTGCTTCCTCTGCTTTCCTGTAAGCCAATTCATGATCATTGATCTCCTCACTCACCTCACTGTTGTTAAAAACTGAACCCTTCAAATTCAATATCCTCTTTGATGATGGAGATGCGAAAATTGAGCTCAGTAAGCTACTCTCTTGAGGCATTTCTTCCACTCTGAAACCAAAAACATGCATTTATATTATTAAATCAAAATTAATAATGCAGTTTCTTTAGTAATATGATGAAAGATATACCTTACCTGGGAAAGTGAAAGATGAGGAAGAGAGAATGTGTACAAAGATGGGATCTAAGAGAGACAAGAATTGAAGAAGCAAGGTTCTCGTGAGTTTTAATGAATGAGCATTCAAAATATTACCATACCAAGAAGCTTATATTAAATGCTTTGTTTCAATGTGAGTGAGTGAATGTGTTAATGCCCGTTGAGATTTTTGTTTACATAAAAACAGAGATTTTAAAAACTGAAACCGAATTTCAATTTCAAAAAAACGTTGGTGTCTCCGTCGTTTGTTGTCTTTGAAATTGAAAGCATCAAAGTCGTATCTGACGTGGCATGAGATTCTGTGAAAAATGAAATGTTGTCTTGCGTGGGACCCTTTGATCAACGGCATCATGTGAAGTTTTTGTTATGGGAAGAGTTTTTATATTTGAATGTATCCGAATTCTCATTTTTTAAATTAATTATTAAATGAGTTGTTTTTTTGAAGAAAAATATATTTTTTTATCATTTATAATTATAATAACTAAATTTTATTCATCAAAAGTGTCAACGAACTAATTTTTTTCTTTTGAATTTTTATCACATAATTAAGAACGTTGATTATTTTTTACGATAATATGTAAAAAAATTACAATAATTTTTATAAACAATGAAATGATGTTTTTTCTTATAAAATGATGTTCTATAAAATATAAATATTGACAAATAGCTATTTATTACACAAAAAATGATCATTTATTTATAAAATTATGAATGAAGAGTACCGGTACACCTCACTATCTGAGTGTACCGTAGAAGTTCCCCAAAGAAAAACCACTAACATCCTCAAAATGCCGAATCCCCTAAAAACAACTCCTCGAAGAACCAACACCGCCAACAATGATCAATTAGGCCCCTGATGGAGATTTTGCTTCAATCGTTCAGCTTCGACCACCACTCAAGTTCCGGTCTATCGGAGGAGACATCACAACAGCCTAAAAGGACCTGAGTCACAAACAAAACTCCCGACACAAGTCAAAAAGGCACCCCTCAACTCACGAACCACCAGAGCAGACACTAAACCTATCCAAAAACTCAACCCACCAATAACCTGATGCCAAAATCCAAAGATAGAGAAAAGCGGAACAGACGGTAATGCAATTAAATCAGAGATATGAGAACAAGATGAAAACATAATTTATGTTCTTTCTTTAAAAACAAAATATGTGGTTGAACCTTAAAGACAGGAAGACACACTTAAATATCAAAGTCAATACAACAGAGCTCCCTTGATCCCTTGCTTCCCACTGTTAAGATACAACTACAAAAATCCCAAAACTCCTTTCAATATCTATTTTCACACCAGGTATATATAATGTCTTCTATATTTGATAGTTATTGAAGTGTAGACCCTCGAACACTGTTGTGGCAAGTGTACATTAAGTTAGAAGTCATATTGTTTGGAAAAGTAAGAGTTTAACAAGAGGGTTTATAAAGCCAATGTCTTAAAGTTTTAGCTAAAATAATTGTATATCCAAGGGTGTATTTGTTTCAAGCTATTAGGAATAACATTTTTACCTATGTGTTTGGTAAAAATTTAGATTTTCTAAGAATGTTTTAAAAATTATTTAATTAAAAAAAAAGGAATAACAATAAAATAAACAAGTTGAGTCTATTTCCATGGGAATGTTAGATTCTCATCCTTTAAGTATGTAAATAACAATAGAATAAATCATGTGCGAATAACATTCCTGAGAATATAACATTCATGAGAACAAATTTTTAAAACTTAAAATAAACATGAGAATGTTGCATTTCCAAATTTCCAGAAATCATATTACAAACCTTGAAACAAACACACTCTAATTTTTATAGATGAAAAGATAAACTATTTTTTCAAGTAATATCATTTTAAAAATATTGTTTGACACAACTTCCTATGTTAAGAAGAAGGGAAGAAAAAAATAAGCCTGGACAAACACACTCTTAAGAAAGAAGAATGTTTAACTACAGGGGATGTATTAAAAAGTGTGGGTGCGTATAGTAACTCTCTCCTTTCAGGCTTTGACCCAACAAATATAAACTTCGGTCCACTAGTGAAATATGAAACCTTTGGCAAATGCTCTTTAGCACCTAAAAAAAGACAGAAGAACAATACTCAATTGTCATGCATGCACTTTTTAATTCAGTTAAATAAATTTTAAATCAATTTAAACGATTTAAAAAAGTGTTTGAACGACAATTAACTATTGTTCGACGTGTTTTAGGTGCTTGTGAGTAATCGCTAACCGCCTAAACAACAAACCACAAAAACCACTACAGACAATACTATAGACTTTTTCTAGGTTCCAAAATAATTTTTATTAGTGTTTTCTATTCAGTTTGAGCTTTGAGGTACATTTATTAAAAAAATAAAAAATACTTTGAGGTATGGATTAAAATTAACTTTTTATGTGATTTTGAGTTTTTTTTTATTAAGTAGTCTATCAGTTAATCTAGGATTCAAATCAAAACCCTACATACTAAATGTACCTGTCGACTGAACTATTTTACGAACATTTTCTTTACTCCATCATAAAAACAGTTAAACGATATATTAAACTTATTTTCACTAAATTTTATTTCTGTGGGTTACCCACTAAATTCTATTTATTTCCTTACTATTCTTGCCACTATCTTACAATAATCAATATCACCTTTTTTTGACAAAGAATCAATATCACTTGATTAGTCTTTTACAAGTCAGGTGATAGTGGCAAGAATACATGGATGCTACTAAAATTCATGCGTCGTATTCTGGTTTTAAATTTTAAGTGTTCTTTAAGTTGAGTACTTCCATCTGTACCAAAAAAAATTAGTGCTTCCATATTTATTTTGTCACATTTGAGTTTGCCTACTCATACTCAAAACTCCATCAATTATCTGATGATATCATGACCATAGTTTTGTTTTATTTTAAAAATAATGTCCATAGATTTTTCCATCGTGTTGAAACTGCACTTTCTTGTGGAGCTGGCAGGGGTCCCTATGATGTCGCCTAATCTGATGATACAGAAGGGGGTCACTTTGACCAAAAACACCAAGAACACTGAAAACTCGATCACCCTTTCTGAAACAATACCAGCAGTGGTATAAACGATCGTACTTCTTGTAAATACACATATGTATCATGGTCGTCACTTCTTTATTCAGTCTATGTCAAGCATTGTACATAACCTATTTTTATCCTTAATCAGTATGAGTAGGTTTCTTATTTGTAGGAGAAAGAGGAAAAATAAGATTTAACTATCTAAGATTTTATTTTATTCTCTATTTTATTTTCTCTCTTATTTGATTATGTCATTATTAATTGTATCTGACGAAATAACATGTTATTTAATGGCAAGCAAAACTCAATTCTTCATGTGGTTGATAAAATAAAGTCACTCGCTTTCATGTGGTTGAAGGAGAAACACCCTACGCTCCCCTTAAATTTACATGCATAGTGGCTTAGTCCATTCACCATTTTGGGCATCGGTTGAATGTTGTTTCTGTTTCTGTTTTCACTATTTTGTGCTTGTAAATATTGGTCGGATTATGTTGGTTCCACCCTGGTATTCCTTGTGCTAGGGGGTTCTTTTGATATGGTAATATAATTCATTTTAACCTCTTCAAAAAAAAAATTATATCTGACGAAACAACTATTATTATTATATTGTGGTTCGATTTCCGTCGTGAGCGTGAACACCTCTTGATGGATGATTTTTAACTATATGTGAGTGTGTATTAAACTTTAAGACTTACTCTTATTCTTGTAAGCCGTTAGAGATCAATTCATCTAAATTTCTCATTGTAAAGGAAATAAAGTGGCCTAAGTGGGAAAATATTATTCCATTACTTTCTAGTTTCTTAATTATAACTCAACTATATATAAATCATGAATGTAATACCAACATGGATTGTGATTTGAGTCCACTTTGAATAAATACGAGTATTTAAACATATTTAAACAATGTTTATTGTTAGTCATTTTGGTTCTCAAATGATGCATAAAATTACATTTGTGACGTGTTTGTAATTTTACTGCATTCAATGATTATATGACACCGTCTCACAAATTTAGAGGGGGTAAATAATTGTTTAATTTTTTCCTTCGTTGATCATTGCCATTTTCAGCAATATGTGCATGCAAGGATGCATGCGTGTTATACTTGTTTACGTATTCTTTTTATGAAAACTTGTTTATGTATTTTCAAATTAGACATATGTTTTTCCGTTTCGTAATATATTAATATATGTCTCTGATGTCAATTTTAGGTGGACTATATTTACCTTATTCAAAAAAAATATCATTTGATGTTGCTTATTTATCGTCAATTGAAGCTCAGAGAGAGAGAGAGGAAAGAAAAAAAAAATGGTATTCACCTTACTCTCTGAAGGAAGGAAATAAGGCGACACACCATGCTTGATATTTTGCTTAGTCATTCGTATAAATCGTTAATGAATAGATTTGTATATGTCTATCCATTGAGATAAGGATGTGAGATTTAATGTCAATGTAGATGGTCTATGGTCTAGATAGTTTACGTCATTATAATTTGAAGTAAGATTTGATTTCATCCATTTTCATGGAAGTACTACCAATGTTTATCTTTGCTAAAAAAATGAAAACGTGTGTACGCGAAAGAGAGACAACACCACTCTCTACTTGCTGGTTTCATTAGTTTTGTTGCCAATTTGATTTGATAACGAATCATGCCCATACTCTTCAAAATTCTTGTTCTAGTTCTATTCTAATGTAAATCACCACCATCGTTTAGTGACTATTCATCCTTCATATAAATGACCCGAATCTCTTTGCCACTTTGGTTTGTTAGTTATTTGTTTAGCTTATACCGAGTTAAGTCAGAAGACGATGAACTTATAAATAGACTAAAACATGTCATACCAGTCTTTCAAATGTCATAAGTTTTATACATATGTTAGCCTTGTTCTTTGACTTTTAAATTTTCAGTCTTACAAGACCTAACTATTTCCACTCTTACATGTGGCTAGAAAAATCGAGTACGTTCTTTTGAAAAACAAGGAAAGTATCCTTTTTTTGGTGGTGCAAAAAGAAAAGTTTCTATCTAATCTACTAAAGTGGGATAAATTCATTGTAAATGAAAAATAATTAAAAATTTTAATCACTAAAAAAACTTAGTAATTCATAATCATTGAATTTTTCAATTCAATAATCATGTCTTTCAGATGAATAGCTTTTTGTGTTGAAAAGAAACAATCTATTTTTTTATCGTTTATTGTTTTCTTTTGTGCTCTTTTACACTCTACATATCTTTGGTTTTTAGAGTTAAACTTGATTTTAGATATGTAAAATTGATTTTGATATGTTTGTTATTCTTCAGTAAAATTAATTTTATCTTTGTTAATGATTTTAACTTGTGATTTGAACTTTTGTTTCTAGAATTTAATTTCACACTCAAATTCACTTTCAAATAATCGCATGTGTTTCAAATTGGGTTAAGGTCCAATCATAAGATTAAAAGTTCGAAAAAACGTTTAATTCAAATATGAACCACCAAGGCTCATATAAAAGTGCTGAACATAGAAAAAGAACCCGCAACAAATTTGAACATTTCAATCACAATCAATCGGTGATTCGAATAGTACATTGTGTAAGGCGTAACTGCCAAACTACATCTCATTCACCTTGGAACACAAATGAGAATCCATCACATTTTACTTATTTAGTGGTTTCCTTTAAACCCCGAAGTTATTTTACCTTTAACTCATTTTTATCCATCATCAGTTTTACAAAGTTTTACACAAATTCATTTATTCACTCAAAATAATTTTTTTATGGCAGAATCAATCACATGCCTAACATCACATTGCTAGTGTGGAACTGGGAAGCTTCACCTTGCTTTTCTTTTCAAATGCGATGCAATTGCAACAAGTTCAGATTGAAAAGCTTTGGTTCAACCCAAAAAAGAAGCCAAGTGGGTCCATCCTGGGCTCCAATATGTGGAGTGGACCTAATAGACACATTTATTTGTTCCTTTCATGATGATGCTGCTGACAGAAGAAAAACACTGCTTTTGTGCTCTTTAGTTCACAGTTCACGCGGTTGTTGGGGGAAAGGGATTTTTTGTTTTCAATTGGGGTGTGGGATTGAGAGTAAGGGAATGTTCAAATTTTATATAATTTTTTTAAACAATTCTTATTTTTAACAGTATACAAAATTTATTTTTGTTTGTCCCCTAACAAAAGTTTATTTTTGTTTGTAGATATTTGCTAATTTTGATAAATGTGTTTATTTTTAGTTTAGTTTATACTTCCTCCATCCTACAATAGATGATCTATTTAAAAATGTGCACTATTGACCTAACATACTTTGACCCTATATTTATACTAATATACAAATATAAATAACATCATATAAGATATCATTGGTTTCGTCTCGATGAATATTTTTAAAATATCAAATTTTTATAATTTTTTGTAAGAGATTAATAAAGTTATTTAAGATCAAAATTGTGCATTGGTATGTGTGACAAAGTCAACTGTATCACTTAATATGAAACAGAGGCCAGGCCGTATACATTTTTTGATATATGCATCTAATAACGGGTAATACATCATTTAACGGGTCCTGCTAACTGGTGCTCCCGGGGCACTGGTTAAGCATACCATAAAAGAAAATTGTTTTTGATTTTAATATAAATTAATTACACAATTTCAATGCATTAACTACTATACAATTTCCTTTTTCATATCCTTAACCAGTGCCCGGAGGCACCGGTTAGCATTTCCCGTATTTAATAAATATGATAAATAATGTGGTTGTTGCTAATTAAATGATGTTACAACTCATCATTAGATTATTTTTGTTGAGAAAATCAGTTCATCGTTAGATGTATTGATATTTTTTGGTTGATTACAATCACAAATATAAATTACTATATACACATGAGGAATGATATATGAACATCATTTTTGTACAACCAACAACTTCTTTGCTATTTTTTAATATTTTTTTAATGATTTCAATTTGTGTGCTCCTCACAATCTTAAAGGATGTTGCATTAGTTGTTTAATTTTGGTTGTACCAATAACATTGTTCTATACACATATAGAAATCTACATAATTTAAATATTTTAATAAAAAAACTGATTATCCTCTTTCTACATTTTTTTTTTTTAACAAACTAACATGAGATATAATATTAACAACAATGATTCACCCCGCATAAGGTGTGGAAGAGGCAAACCACCCAAGAGTATTTATAAGATCAAATGTGGCCAAAACATTTTTCCATTTGTGTGGATGTGTTTAAACAACTTAGATTTGTAAAATAAATTTACACCAACAATAATGTAGGTACATTGAACTTTTATTTTTTTTGTCAAGTAGCTTATACCGGTTATTCTCACACATATTCTTTAAACTTCTCTCTAGCTCCTACCTCTTTAATAAGTCAACCCTAATTTTCTCCCTTTATGTTCTCTCTTCCACTTTCTTCACGGAGTAGGTGGTTTGGGTTAATTATTGACCTGTAATCATCTATCTTCGTCTTTTTATCTCTCATTTCAATTTAAATAAGTGATTTTCACACGGATCTATGTTTTTTTCTTTGTGATTTTGTCGTCTTAGTGTGACATTGTATTATTCTTCTTCTTGTGCGGCATTGTTTGATTTCTCGTCTTCTTGCAGTATTCATTTGATTTTTATTGAAAGATCGTTATTCAATTAATGATTTAGATGTCAACGTTGTAGATTCAAAAGCACAAGTATTTCAGTCACTTTAATTTTGTCATATTATTTGTAAACATTTTGATGTATACAATATATTAACTTGGATGTTGGGAATTTGTTTGCATATTTATGTTTTACATTTTTAGCAATGTTGAATGGTGTACTCTATCAATTTGAATGAATATTATACCGTTTTGTAAAAAAAAAAAAAAAAATTTGTCTATTTTTAAGTCCCATTTTATTAGGCACGGAAGTAAGAATATACTAAACATCCCCTAAATGTTTTCTACATAAATATTCTTTCTGTTTGTAAGTCCCATTTTGTTAGAAACTTTTTGTTCCTTGCTTTTTATTGTTTTCAAAAGTATTAGCTTTTTCTATTTAAAAAATATATATTAGCTTTTTCAAAATTATCTTAATCTATTTATCATACAGAGAACAATATATTGTTAACTAAGGGTACAATAAATACTGTGTCATATTATGTGTCTTAATTTGTGATTTGTGTTATTATTAGGAAAATTATAGCATATATTTTTACTGCAAAACAATATATCAAAATTAAAGCATCAATGTATTTAATTTATTATTGCCAACCACATACTTATTTTTTTGACAAACCCAACCACATACTTATAAATAGGTATAACATGAAAATAATTTAAAATAAATGGAGTATTTCAAATGATACGTGTAATAGGAGACTGATAGAATGCTATAAAAAAAACTGTGTTTATAATACACATGCAAACTTTTATTAGTTTAAATCAATTTGCTTGCTTCAAAAAAGAAATCAACTTGGTAGACCTTGTCAACCAATTGATTTCAAGCATTACTGCATGTGAAAGTGCCGGTTTGAAAGATGATAGGTTGCTTTCTGTCGACCGGTGGGCCTGGATGAAAGGAGCTATATTAATTGGTTTCATGGAACATTTTTTAAAAATATATTATCAAGTGTCTCATAGGGAAAAAAGAATGTTATCAAGTGTCAATATTTACGTATTGTATTACTATAATTTAGATTATGATGATATCTATGGACTAAGGTTGTTTTTTAGCAAATGGTCTATGGTTTTGAAATGAAATATATACAAAAGATAATTTTTTATGTTAGGTCAATATTTGATGGTCTAAAGGTTTCTTTTACAATAAAATTTCTTTTACTAATTTCTGCGAGGGATACGTTATCTCCACTTGCAACTTGTAAGTTACGTAATCAAGAAAATATGTACATGGAACTCCTTTAGTCAATTTTGAACTCTAGATGAAAGGCAAACTTATCATAAATCATAAATAAGCAACAATTGGTGACTTGACTTTAGGAACAACAGGATTTATGAATATGTTGGGCACACACTCTTTTCCATTAATTCTTATAAGTGAGAACTCTGCAGTCCAATATGGTGGATCGATCGTATTAGTCAATATTGAGTTAAGAGTTATGGACCATCATTCATTCTCAGTTTAATTTTCGAATTGTGTGTGGGTTCAGTTGAAGTTTCTATTTCAAAGGTAAAAGAATCTTAGGGTTGGTCCAATGCAAATTTAGCTGTCCCCGTTGGTATGGGACCCTACACTAACCTTTGTACATTTATATTTATATGCCTCCCAACAATATTATGCAGAGTAAATGCCTAATAATATTTCGACTGAAAAATACAGCTATATATAGTTGACTGTGGTGTCAACGCCCATGTTGTACACATTACCTAGTTAATATCATTATGGTATAAGATCTTAATTAATGTATTTCGGATGAACCCTCCCTGTTAAAGATGGTACTGAAAGAGAGGTGTATAGTTTTTCCGTTTATGTCATTGATTATGTTGACAGCTTGGATATTGTATCCTGAAAGAGAGGAATAGTGTGTACTTATAATATTAAGACACAAATTGACATTTTGTTATGGGGAAGTAGTGGTTCACATTTTTAAATGTAAAGACTTGTATTAACAAATTAGGGTGTATACATCATCATGGGTTTTGTCTAATTATGATGTGTATTGAGATTAATTAAATAGACAAGCAACATACTTTCGCATTTTAATGTGAAAATGATTAGGATTTTTCTTTAAAAAAAATGTGAAAATGATTAGGATTTTGTAGTCTAGGGTGTAATAATCAAACCAATAATTTCTGAACCTCAAAATTCAATTCAAATCAATCCAAGTGGTTTATTTGTCCTGATGTTTGGGTTAAAGTCTACACATTCCAAATCAAATAAATCTAATCTTCAGGGCTATTGAGTTAATGTAGTTTCTTCCACAGTTACAAGATCTTCAGAGTAAGTTTCTTCTACTTCGATTATGCAAGGGTATTGCCAAACTTTTCTTTGGCCTAAGGACGTGCCAACCGATTCACATGGAGTAGGCGACTATGTTGTTTGATAAAGAGGTGTGTGGAGCGGTTGAGGATATTGTGGTTTGTGGAGGTTCATTCTTTCAGGACCTTCAATGGAGGTTGGCTTCTTTACCTATTAGGTTTGGGGGGCTGGGTTTATACTCAGCAGTAGAGGCTTCCTCGTACACTTTTGTGGCTTCTAGGGCGCACTCTTGGTTGCTACAAAATCATACTTTGAGAGACAATGGGATATGTGGTATCGACTCGAATTTTGATAATGCTTTGAATCGCGGTACGATTCTAGATTTTGACGTTAGCAGTTTTACTTGCAAGGACATCGTCCTCCTAAAGCACAACATGTTTTGACGAGTGCTCTTTTTAGTAAAATTGTTCAAGATATGGAAGTTAAGTTTGACATGACCACCAGACAGAAGACAGTTTTAGGATGTTTGCAAGCAGCACATGCTCGAGATTTTCTTCTAGCTATCCCGATTGATGGGTTAGGTCAGCATATGTCACCATTGGAGTACCGTACTATATTTCGATATCGTCTTATGATTCCACTATTTCTTATTGATGAGGTGTACTCTGTTTGTCGTAAGGCGTGTCTGGATACTTTTGGGGAGCATGTCGTTCATTGTAAGGAGCTTCCCGGCTTTAAGTACACACATGACTTTGTTAGGGATGTACTTTTTGATATATTCAAGCGAGCGGGAGTATCAATGAAGAAGGAGGTGTCTGTGAACTTTCTGACTAACCCACTAGATAGAAAATCGACACTTAGGCATGCAGATGTTATGGTGTGCGGATGGGTAGGAGGAAAACATGCACGTGTGGACTTGACTGAGGTTTCACCACTTGTAGGGGTCGGGGCTTTTATGGTAGGACAGACAACCCTAAAAGCAGCGTCAAGCAAAGTGGCCAAACATGAGAAAGCGTGTTATGACAATCAACATGCTTTTATACCATTTGCTTTTGACACTTTCGGCTTCCTAACATCAAAGGTTGTTGACCTTTTACATAGAGTCTAAAGGGTTACGCACAGCAATGTTATGTCTCATAGTTCCATGAATATATATTGTGTTTACAATAATTGATTTTGCAATCCAAAAAAGTCTAGCGGCGAGCTTGATGCTCTCTTAAAGAAAAAACCATTGTTTCTTATTCAAATATGTTCTATTGTTTCTTATTCTTTGATATCATTATAAAAATGTCTTCTTTTTTTTTTCAATACGATTGCCTGATTAGGACTAGCCGATATCAAACAGGAAGAAACTGACATGTAGAAATTACAAACAAAAAATATATTAAAAGGAAGGAAGTATAAAGATTACTCTGACCCAAAAAATAATATATTTTACTTAACACATTGAAGACATAAAATTGGCCGAATGCATCAATCTTTATCTTTATATAATACAAAAGCTTACTTCTATGGGCAATAGTACATGTGGCGTCTCATGTTTCTTCTAGCATTTAATGTTCCTTACACAAAAATTGCTACAATGTATTTTACCTTTGATCAAGAAAGTTGCCCTAATTACGTTTTGGTTATATTACATTCATTTCTTTTATTTAAAATGAAATAAGTATATAACCATATGTATTAACGTTTAAATCGAACCATATTGATTTATCATTGTAAACTGAATTATTATAAAGATTAGAACAAAAACAAAACACCACTTTTACATGTGATCAGACCAAACTAAAGTTTTTTTTTTCCTTTTCCACTCTAATTTCGACTCTAATTACCGATCAATTTTACATATTAGTTAGCCGATGTTTTTTTAATTACTCAAAAATTAACTTAATTATTGTATTATCTTTGTGAATTTTTTTAATGTCCGAAAATAACATTATACGTATATAGGAAAAATTGTTTTTAAGTTGTAAACGAAAGTGACAAATAAATTAGTTTCTTTTTCGACTAAATTTTCACAAAGATGAATAACCTACATATCTTAAAAGAAATGATTTTCTAATTTTTCTTGGAGAAACATAGATGAATATCATGTACAGATACACTATTTTTAATCAGAAAAAAATAGCAATTAGTGGTGCCATTTATTTTAGCAATTACACTCTTTGGACTCTAATGTTTTGTGAAGGAGGACTCTAATGTTTTTTGTTTTGACCATTTTTTTTATTTTTATTTCCAATTTGTGTACACCATCATAGTATTGCCGTAATCAAGTCATAATTAATTTGGTCAAATGATCAATATAGTAACTTCTTTTTTATTTTATTTCCGTTATTTTGTGCACCATTATGGTATTGCCGCACTCAAGGCATAATTAAGTTGGTCAAATGAGTGGAAATAGTAACTTCTTTTTTATGGTTTGTAATATGAGGTTGTAGTGCCATTTTTTTTGAGAGAGAGAGAGAGGTTGTAGTACCATGTATAAAAGGAATTTGTATTCTTGATTGGAAATAGTTATTTGATACGAGGTTGTAGTATAATGTATAAAAGGAAATAGTTAATTAATAGTAGTTAATTTGCAATCAAATGTTACATTAATGTATTAACATATACATGTCCATTCGTTTTTATATTATTGATGTATTATTTTGTTGGCCGATCCAATAGTTGTATGACAAGTGTCGATTTTTACTTTGGCGGCCAATCAGATTGCAACATACATTTTATTTTTTGTTTTTTTTCTTTTAGTTGCTTCACATAATAATTAATTTATTAGTTACTGCCTATAAAAATTCCATGTTACATTTGATCATTTCATCTGCCTTTTTCTTTCTTTTTCACATATTGTTGTTGGTATTAACAAAAGGAAGTGTTGCAATGACTCCGAGATCATCCGATAACATCTCTGAGATCAACCCGGAAGGAATCATGGACCATAAAAGGCGCTAATTAATTTAATATTATTTAGCACTTCAATTTGTTAAAAAAAATTGTTTAGTGCTTAAAAGAAGGTCACATATTATTCATCGTAAAAAAGTTAAAACAATTGTGATAAGAATGAATATTTTTTCCAAAGGAAGTGATAAGAATGAACTTTTTTTTAGGATATAAGAATGAATTTAATTACTTTTAATTTACTCATATACTTTCTTAAAATGTTGTCATTACTTATGCATTTTTATATTTATTTTGCAATGATATAAAAATTATACTTAATTTTTATATCTTTACATTAATAGTGGTGATTTGTAAAAAATAAAATAAAAAATAGCAGTGGTGATTTGCTTGAATTGTTTTTTTATAAATATCGGTTCCTATTTTACCATACTTCACATCACTTCTTTGACATTAAGTCAAAGAATTCAAAGTTCTTTCAAAACTTTCTATTTTTTTCGTGTTTCAACAATTTATTTATTTATTTTTTATATTTCTTATTTTTTTCAAAGGCTCCAAAACCAAAAATTGGCTTAATTTACGAGATTAATTCGTTGAGAGAATCATGGAGTGTGGTTTGTATTGTTCACCTTTGGTTTGTTCTTGATGTATCAAACTTCAAGCTTCCATTCTCACTAGACACGATGATGACAGATGCATTTTTATGCTTTTTTAATATTATATTTTATTATTATAGTTAATTTTTAATTATAAATAAAATAACTATATTTATTTATTTCTTTTTGATTGATCAATATACATAAATTTTCAAACATTGAGTTTGATTTGTGTAATTTGATTGTGTCAGTTTGATTTTATCATTTGTTACATTTTATTTTGAAAAATGTGATGAAAATGCTTATAAAAGAAAAGAGGTTATAAAAAGAATGATTTGAATTAAACTTAATTATGATGGGTGTGTTCATTCTCAGATTGTTTCTCTTAGTGAAATTTGATTCTTTTAATGACGAGCTATGGGTACTCAAATCCAAACTGAGCTATGGGTACTCAAATTCTACGGATTGTTTCACTAATGATGAGTTATGGGTACTCAAATCCAGACCAATTTAAAATAAAACCATAGGTGTGATAAAAAAACAGAAAACGACACAAAGTCTACAAAACGATCTAAACTGCATGTAATTTTAATTTTAAATCGATGGATTGTTGCCTCAACACTAATTCAAAACACACAAAAAAGCCTATTGACGAGCCACTTTTTTTTTCTTACATAAAAATGTATGTTGTAAATTTGACTATGTTTGTGCGTTCAATTTTCAATTGAAGTAGAATTTTCATTTATTTTTTTACCTTCTTTTTCTCTTGATTATTTTTCCTTTTTGCTTTACACTTGCACAATATATTAGAGAGAGAGATATGTAAGTCACAATTGACACATTAACATATCTCATTTAAATTGAGACTATCTGCGTCTGTGATTTGGTGACATAACCAAATAAGGTGAGACGAAAAAACAATATAGTAAAAATTGTGGGTTAATAGTAGTTTCATACATGGCACATCAACATACATCATCACTCTGTAACTGTGTGACTTTATGTGTCTATGATCTGGTGAGATAGTTAAATAAGGCCAGCGACACAATATGGTAGAAAATATAGGTTAGTAGTGGTTTCATAAAGAGATGTTTTTGTTCCTTTCTTTCACGAGAAGAGAGAAAACAAATTAGAAAAAGAAAGAAGATGGAAAAGGAATTTGAGCATGAAAGAAATGATAAGGGAAAAAACTAATAAGTGTGTTTTACCAACATATATTTTATAAAAAAATGTCACATCAATTTAAAATGTCTAATAAACATGTATTTTATAAACTCATTAGGACGCATCAATATTTTTTCATTGTCACATCCCACCAAATAACAAAAGCGTAGAAATTTTGTCAAAATAAAAGTTGGTTAAATTTAAAATAATAAAGGTCGAATAAAAAACTACATGAAAGCGAATGACATTTAAAAATTAAAATTTAAAATAAAAATATAAACAAATGACAAACAAACAAATCATCATAATGTTGAAACTTTTGTGGGACCCTGCATTGGGATGTATCATCACATTAGACTAAGAACAATCACCCAAGTGAGATTGATATCACATCTCCCCTCAAAGTCTTAAGACATTAGGTATATGTGTCATCTCACTTATATGTTTCTTCAACGTTTACTCTCTATGTACATGATCTACCAACAAGACCCACTCCCGCTCCCCCACAATGTTGAATCGGGATATGATACCATCATTGGACCTTTTGCGGAAGCCAATATTGGTGTAGATCAACACATTAAACAAAGAGAAACCACACAAGTGATAACCTCACATCTTCATCCAAAATTTTAAGGCTTAAGCATATGAATTTTTCACTTGTTTGTTAATGGACTTTCACTCTTTCATTCAATGTTCGTCTTTAATTGACACTGGATACATAACAATATTATTTCTCTCAGATATAGCGAAATTCTAACCCGTGCTTGACACGAGTGTCCAAACTAGTATTCTATAAATTTTAACCCATAGTGTCTTCCATTTTTATCAATAAACGATGAGTACGTCTGACTTGCAGAAGAAAAAAAAAAGAGAGATTGGACAACCTAACTTCAGTTTTATTGCAAACTAAGGGTTTCAACCTTAAACCTGTTAACTAAAAACATAATCTAATTTTTGTCATAAATTAGATCTTCAAGTTCATTTGTTGAGATGATATAGTTTAGGGTCAACATCATCTATCATGTCTCTACGGTCAACGACCATTAAGAAATTAATAGTTAGCAACGTAAGAAATGAGAAATAAGAAATTGCATTCGTTTGCGTTTAATATTATTTTTCCTCAACTACATCAAATTCAAAACACCGTTCCCTGGAAAAAGTCTCATGATGTGACTATATTTAGTGAGTCCAACCTCACTGTATTCCTTCGTTTTGTGCTTAATTTTTCTGGCTTTTTATGACTCTACTTGACGTTGTGATAATTAATTTAGCTCATCTACATGCTGAAAATTTGGAAATGGACTGAATGCAGTCGGTTTGGGTGCAGTCAAGCTATAGTCGGTTGCTCCAAATCGTCCCATCAAAATTATAGACAATTTAGATTTTAGTGCAATTTTAGTTTTTGATCCATTAAAAATTAATTAAATAAAGGTTAAAATCTAATGAAAAATGTTATAATGAAATATAATATTTTTTTATAAAATGTTAAAATAAGTTTTTATAGTGTTCTATATTATTGTGATTGTCCGGGGATTGTTATTATTTTAATAAGATTTAACTAATTTTTTAATTGAGAATCTAAATAATATTATAAAAATTATAAAATAGTTTAAATAAAATAAGGGTAAAAATAGAGAGGAAAAAATCTCAAAACGGTGTATCCCCTTTAGATAATTTACGGAATAATTTTTAATTTTATAATCTAAGCTTGGTCTAGCTAGCTCAAGTTAAGTGAGAAAACTTATGTGCTCTATATAAATAAGAGTAATGTTAGCATCATTATAAAATACTCGTTTTTTTATTCGATGATATAGATGTAGGTTACACGGTTTTAGGAGCAAGTCTCGCATAAAATGATAAGATTTATATGTATTTCATTCAATAAAAAAGTAAAGTTAAAAGAGTGTTGTTAGTATTTTAAGGATAACAAGAGGAAAAAGCTAAGGAAAAGTATGGGAAAAAAAATGCCACAAGGACATAAAGGTTTCAAAACGAAGGAAGCTTAAAGAGAAATTTGCCTTTTAATTCAGAAAGATGCTGTTGGAATAACAATGGACAAGTAGGAAGCCTGTAAGAAAGCATTATCCAATTCGTTCATCTTTCCCTACATATTGGGATCGATTTCTTTTTCTTTTCAACTTTTGTTTTGTTCTCATTATTTCTAGGATTCTTCGGAAGAGAATTTAATTTATTTTACCTATAGTGATTCTTGTTACTTTTCACTTTTGTTAAAGCACCTAAAAAATGTCCTCATAGTGATTCATCCCATCTACGAGTTCAATTTCTGTTAAAACGGTTACGAGACCAGTAGGACGACTCAACATGTACTAAGGCTCAAGACAATTTTTTAATGAGCCATTGAAATTAATAATAATAATAATAATAATAATAATAATATTTTCATGGCTGATGACTTAGTCCGTTCACCATATTGGACATAGGCTAATAGTTTCTTCCCAGTTGTATTTCTTTTCTTGCTTTTGCTTCCCCTTGTAACTATTGTTCAGACCTTACTGTATTTCCTTGGTACACCTTGTGCCGGGAATAACGCTTTTATGTAGTAATATATTTCATTTTAGCCTCTTTAAAAAAAATAAAATAATAATAATAATAGTAGTAGTAATAATAATCCCTTAAAAAAATAGTAATAGTAATAATATAAAAATATGACAACTATAAAGTACTTGATCGTTCATCTTTTTGTTTTTGTTTCAAGTGACCTAAACCTTAAGAAACTAACAAGAAAGGTGGGGCTAAACCCCATGAATTCCCAAATTAATGGCATCCAAAAGAGAAGAAGGAGTATTATAATAAATGGTTAATTAAGTAAATGACGTCTATAAATATTCAGGGACAAAATTGCTAACGGAATTTTTTTACAATGACAAAAAATGTTGATGAAAAATTTTACACCGGATTAAAATGTGGATGGAAATTTTTACAATGACTAAAAAGTACGATATTTTTGTTGTAGAGACTTAAAACCAAATTCCGACTATTTATAAAGTTTGTTTACTTAATTAATCTTATAAAAAAAGTCATTGTATCCATTGTCTGATTAGCTTCTCTCAGCACAATGAAAAGTGAAGAGTCACCAAAAAGATGAACGTTAACACTATCTTTTCAATCATTTTTCTAACACTCACTTATTTATTGGATATAATCTTATATGATTCTCATCATTTTATGTTTGACTAATTTTCAAAATCTAATACTTGCATTAGGTTTATCCAATGATAGAGTTAATGTTGGAGGAATGTTGAAAAAAAGTGTTCCAAACACGTCTCAATCAAAAAACTTTATACAATTTTAGATATTCCCAATGGTTCTCAATTGCAGATGAGAAGAACACCCTAAATTTGATCTAACTGAGTAGCAAGAAATGAGTCTGATTCGGTTAACACCTTTGTAAACACTTTATCAATCTTTAAGGTAATTCCCATAAGAATGCCCTTAATTCTGCCACTACAACACAACAAGCACAAACATCACTTGTAAAGCCAAACAAAAATTGACCACAACAATACATACAATAGCCATGTTATTGCCAATATTGTTACAAACAACACCACCACTATCTAGCTTAACAAAGTCAACTGAAGAAAGAGTCTACCTTAATTAAGTCACGAGCACAATGTAATTGTAACCATCACACAACCTTTGAACTTGAGAACTCTGATCAACGGACATAACTTGGTGAAAAATTATCAACAAATTTGAATTAAGGGATAAAAAGTTTGAGCTAATTAATTTAAATTTGAATGAAATAGTAAATATTAAACTAACAACTAACTACTGATATTTGTCGTTCAAGACAAAAATGAGGCTACTTCATTTTTATTTTGGAACACCATTTCATTCGTACTTGTACTTGTAGTGAGTACAATATTAGAAACTAGGGTTTAGTCTGTTTTCATGATGCCTTGAGAATGATGTCAAGAGAGGTATTTATAGCCCTTTGTGAGCTTGTTTTCGCGTGACTTAAGCCCCAAGCAAGATGAGCTTTAAGTCTTTTCACAGGCTTCTAGGAAGCTATTGAGGCGGTACCCTAAAAGGGGCGCGCCTAGGCTTCAGGGGCCCTTCGAAAGGGCGTCCTAGCCCTTCTGGAGGGCGTTTGTGCCTTTAGGAATATATTAATGGTCTAGTACTTGTCGAGATTTGTGAGACATCGATTCCAACAACACATGTTAAGGAAGTCCATTTCATTGTGGAATTATATTAGATGACCTGTGATTGTTAATTTTGAATAAAATTTCGATAAAAACTTTATTTTTCTTGAAATTCAATTTTTTTTATATACATTTTTTCTTGAAATTCATTGATCAAATGTAAATGTATATTCTTGGGAAATTTGTTGTCTCCGGCCCAAATCAACAATCTCACGTCATCAAATGAAGTTCCATGTCACTAATGGAATACGACGCATCATAAAAAATAAGATTTGACATGTGAAAAAATAAGTTATGGATAAAAATCTCACGACTTGTGAAAGAGGTGACTAAAATTCCAATTTAAAAAAGGGGAGGGACTAAAATCATGTTTTGATTAAAATAAGAGATCAAATGTACATTTGAGCATAAGCGTTATTAAGAACTATCAACTAAAAACCAATAGAATAATACCTCATCTCATACTAATAACATAACAAATAACAAATAAGTGTTAAAATTTATTCCTTCAAAAAAAGTATTCAAGTTTATATTTCTAGGTGAGTTATGTTTGGTTAGATTTTAAGAAATAAGTATGACATGTGATTCGATTCAAGCAATTTTCACAACAAATGATGTAATAGATCAATATTATTTAGATTTGTTGCTTCTCCCACATCCTTGGGCTTCCCCAACAAACAGTGGCGGATCTTCTTGGGAGCTCATGGTAGCCATGGCTCCCTCCAGATATGATATTAAAACTATATTACACACATATTTAGAAGTTTTGCCTACGTTGCAGTGGAAATTGAAGTCATTTTGCATTATTAGGTCGTAAGTTCAAGCCCTTCTGTCTCCTTTTTCTTCATATATTTATTTTAATTTCACGAAAAATGTCATGTTAGGACTCAAACCGTTGTTCATAAGGTGATATCCAAACACCGTGAACCAACACGCCACATATCAACTTGTGTCTATTTTGTGAAAC
>Ga0228711_1001674_pt1 | contig 33067 bp, 19 predicted proteins | sample MedpolnodulmetaG_2_FD_177996 | JGI IMG/M metagenome (GOLD analysis project Ga0228711, IMG submission 177996) | Root nodule microbial communities from Medicago polymorpha collected in Santa Monica, California, United States - brown nodules | ecosystem: Host-associated > Plants > Roots > Nodule... | reverse complement strand
CCCCCCCCCTCATAAACCGGATTGCATCTGTAACATGCTAAATTAAATTGTAGGAGCAAGAACATCGACAACATGAATCATATAATAAGAATATGTCACTATAAATAGGAGTATCACCCTTAGTATGATCATTTTGCTACCTATAAGTACCTACTAGCTCTCATATTTACTTGAACGTCAGAGTGTCTTTTGCATGCATATCCCCCCAGAGAAGGAGCATACAACCAGTCGTGATAGATTAGATCACCGACATGAATTGGACACTGCACATCCTATTCAAGAGGTAAACCCAACTTGTTCATACATGAACATTGGCGCATATTGTGGGGCCTCAATAAAATTTATACATAAGTCTCAAGATTTACAAATGACTAAAACCAAAAGTCAAATCCAACCGATGAATTTTGAGGATAAACTTAGTCAGCACAGTCGTGATCCAATCAACAAAAGTGGAACAATAGAAAACAACAACAACAACAACCATGGAGTGTCTAGACTCCAAGACTCGCCTGGAAGGAAGAACGAGAGCTTGGAAGATTCCCTCTTGCATTCACCAATGTGTCACTACGATGAAGGCTTGAAGTGACGTGATGCATCACCTTCCAAGCGTTTGAACATCTAGAGCGAATAACTATAGAGAAATCATAATGACTCAAGAGCAAAGGAAAACCCCGGTGGTTTGAAAAACCTCTTGACTAACGATTGTTTGACTTTTTTATGCTTATATCAATTTCTTGATTAGTCAAGTTCCAACAATCACACCATAATCTGTTTTGAAAAACAATAAGGTTACACTAGGTGAGTGCATTTCCTAAACAAAGAAAAGAAATAAAGATTATGGAAAGTTTATCATAAGACTATTTTCCATGTCCCCGAGACTAAAGTAAACCACTCACTCATCATAATGATAAGCCACTTAAACAAAATAAAGAGAATGCAAAACGTAAAAAACAAGAAAACTTTATTAAAATAACAATGCAAGTTCGAGAGGTTTTTGGTGGTAAGTGGTGCCAAACTAGAGAAAGCTTAAACCTACTTATAGGTTAAACATTACAATAACTGCGTAAATGACAATTACACAAGATTATCCAAGTGTCCAAAAGAAAAACCACAAAATATGAGTTTAATGGGCTGTTACGGCCTATAGCCCCCTATTACGGTTGACCGTAACAACTTAATTTTTAATGCTTGATCATTCGGCTTCTCCCATCACTAGGTGATGGTTTTGGGACTTGATGATGTGAAATTTGAAGTGTTGCTCAATTATTTCCCATTCTTGATCATTGAAAATGACTTTGATTACCTTAGGTCTTGGCTTGGTCAACACGTTTGTGCCTGGAAGATTCTACACATTTTTTGCACATTTACTTAATTTATCTCTTGCATTTGACCTATCTATTCAAAATAAAATAAAATGCAAATAAAACTTAAATAAAAACATAAATTGATTAAGTAAACATTATTAAAAATACCATAGATTATTGAGTTATCAGCTTGCAGTGGCAGGAATGCCTGCACCAGACGTTGTGTTGGTTGTGGAAGACGCGTGGGACAATTTAAGATGATATGTCTGTGTTGTTTACAACAACTAGAAAACTTATTGCAACTACGAGCAACATTTCCAAATTGTTTGCTAGAGAAGCACCGAACATGTCGCATACCATAACCTTTACCTCTACTCTTGGCAGCATATGCAATTTGCCACATGTTCAGAAATGACAACATAATGTGACACGATTCCTTGAGTAAGGAGGTGTTGTTCCTCCCCCAAGAAGTTCGCCAACACAAGTATCCAAAGAAGGAACATGATTCTTATTCAACAAAGCACCTCAAACAACCTCAAATTCATTGTGAAGCTTCATGAGAGATTGGTCTAGCCTAATAGTATTGTAGACCTCTTGAACGACTGCAAGAGAATTCTTGGGAACAACATGTATAATAGTAGTGTTTTGTCGACAAATTCAAAAAACCATAAGAATATTCTCGAGCAAATGAGCAGTCAAAAATAAGCACAAATTATTGATCATTTGAGGATCAATCGTACCAAAATTACCAAATCAAGAATCACAATGTGGAAACGAGAAATTGCTACCAAGAAATGGAGACTTGCAACCAAAATCCAAGGCTAGCAAGACGACGACAAAAAAAAACTAGAACGATGTCAAGAAATGGATTAGTTTGATTTAGTTGCGAGTAAACCAAGAACCATGAACGAAGGAACAAAAAGAAATTGGATCGGCCTAGGCTGATACCATGTCAAGAAATAGGACTTGATGCCTTTCTCTATTGCATTCTATAATATATATAATAGTATCAGTAATTACAATTCATAACAACAAATGTTTTGTTGGCTAATCTATCTAACCTATTCTAGGAAAGTAAATTATTTACAATAAAGGATGAGATCAATTCATAATTAACATCTTGCAATGTGCATTCTCTCGTCAGCAGTAGGAACAACCTCCATATATCCAATAGGGGATTTGGTATCATCTCCACTATATTTGCAGTGCAAACAAATACAACCTGCATCATGGTTCCGGTGCATAAATGTCGTGGTAAAAACACTCACAATTTGCCAACTTTGATTTCAGGGTACTCAATGAAAACCGCAAGTGCACGGCTTACCGATGTAGTAATAAAAGATATCGTTTCGACAGAGAGTTATGAATTCAATTAACTTTTAATAATGATTAGATGAAAGTTTCAAAGGTTATAAAGTTTGGATTTTTAATTAAAATAAAATAATAAAAATAAAAGCGCCTTGAAATTATTGGTTCATCTAGATGACAAATCCTTCACAAAACAAACACTCTCTTAAGCGTATCAAATTCTCATGGTTGATTGCTATTAGAATTCTTGAAGAACGAAACTTTATATGTTTGAAGGTTTGCTAGACCATTCTCATGTTTCACAACCCTTGTATAATTTCACTTATTCCAATATCAAAGTTCCGCTGTCGCATTATGAATTGATATTTGAGATGATGAATTAACAAATACTAATCCTCCGCTGTCGCATTATGAGTTTGATATTTGTTAATTCATTATAAAAACGGTGAAATAGATTAGAAAATAGATTTATATAAAATTAGGGTTTATGGCTTGGTTTAATTAGGATTATGTCATTAGACCGATCCAACAATCCCGAGACAAGAAGAGTCTACTCAGTAACGTTCATTGTAGACATAGAAGAGAAGAATAAAATAAAGGTGAACTTTTATTCAAAGAAACAATTGTCACTTATTATTTCCAAGAACAAAAGATGGTTTTACAAACTAGATGACTGCTCTATTTATAGTCTAACATTGACTTGAGCTCCAAGAATTAAATCACTAAAGTGTTGCACAAAAAACCATGGGAGAAATACTAAAATAGGCAGCTTTGTCGAAGAAGCAAAAGCAACAAAAGGGTAAAAGGGGCGCGCCACTTGTTATATTTTTACACAAGATCTTCAAATTCTTTGCACAATATATTTTTGCATGAGATCTTCATATTTTTGACATGAATCCTTGCACAATATATTTTTGCATGAGATCTTCATATTTTTGACATGAATCCTTGCACAATATATTTTTGCATGAGATCTTCATATTTTTGGCATGAATAAGCTCCGATTCTCATTTCTTTGCTCCAAGACTCCATCTTTTAAATATTTGTTCATAAAATAAAATAACTTGCAATTGAAGTAAAATAGTTTTAGAAGGAAATAAAAACATATTAAATTTAAATAAAATAACCTTAAATATTAAATAAAAGACACTAATTAATGACTCATCAACAATCCATTTAGAAATTATTTGACTATTCAGACTAGCTATAGAAAGATCAAATAAGTCCCTTTAGATATGCAACAAAATAAACCGTTTGTGCTGAAAAAAATACTAATCTTCGATAGATCAATGGGAACATCAAGATAGTCGTCCAGAAAATTAGCATTCTGCTTGGGGTCCAGGAGCTCTACCAAAGCACTTGCTGGATCACCGGCATGTCCTCTTTGCAACTACCAATTGATTAAAATAGTATCAACAATACTAATTGTCCTTTTTATAGAAAATTTATGAGATTAGGAATCGTAATTTTTTTAATAAAACTGGAATTCATGCATTATACTTATCAGGAGAGCGTATACCAAAGGGAAATCAGAAAACAAAATCACACAACCACAGATAAATTGAACTGTCAAGCGACATCTTACTTGGTCAATCTCATCAATCAAAACAATAGGGTTGCATGTTCCCACATTCTTCAGGCATTGTACCATCTTTCCTGGCATAGCACCTATATAGCTTCGATGATCCCCCTGTAAAATTCAATATTAATGATACAAAACACCACCACGCATTACTATATAACTGGTATCAATTCAACCTAGTGATAGAAACAGAGATTTTATTTACCTTGATTTCAGCCACATCAGCTAATCCTTCAACAGAGAATCGGAAGAACTTACGGTTCAAAGCCCGTGCAATTGAACGTCCAATACTTGTTTTTCCCACTCCTGGTGGCCCAGAAAGACAGATAATATTTCCTGCATATAAGAAAGATCAAGAACCATGTCAGCCTTTTTAGCAAAGACCGTAAGCAAGCACCATGGCTTGAACTTTAAATAAATGAATTGGCTTTTAGAGGTCAATATCTGAAGAGCATTTTGAGTTAGAATCAGCGCAAAACACATAAAATTGAGTAAGTTTATCGTGATAGTATTTTGCACAAAAGAATTGGCATCACATTTCAAATCCCAACCAAGTCAAGCATGCCCGTAATATTTTAAATTGTTATTCAAATTTCAAATTAAATTTATATTAGTTAAATGGGTTAAATATGTTTTTAGTCCCTGCAAAATTAATAAACTTTCAAGTTTAATCGCTAAATTTTGTTTATTCACTTTTAGTCCCTATTTGTATTTTACAGGGACTATTTTGGAGGACTAAATGTATCTATTTTTTGTAAAAAGTTTTCAAAATAAAAACTATTCTTACAAACTATAATTTTTTTTTGACCCAACAAACTATAATGTTATGGGGGATTAAAATTTTATAGGGACTAAAAACCTATCTAACCCTGGTTAAAATAACCAATGACACACACTCCAAAGAAGGTTTGTTTTGCCATAAAATGTTTATCGAGAGAGGGGGAAAAATTGGACATCAAGATATTTGGTGATTAAAGAATACTTAATGAAAGCAACTAACCTGTTTCAAGAAACCGTAGCAATATAGTATTTGGTAAACGTTAAAACATAGATCAACATTTAGCAGGGCCGTATTTGCCACAAATTAAATACCGAGAAATATCTTTGGGATACATTACATAAATGATTGTATTTACCATGTAATGTCCCTCTTAATTTCCCAACAGCTATGAATTCCAATATTCTTTCCTTCACATCATCAGTTAATCCATAATGGTCTTCATCAAGAATCTTTTGTGCCCGAGTAATATTAAAGTTCTCATCACTGGATTGGAAAATTAACAAATTCCGACTCATGATATTCACGACAGTAACTTACAAAATGCAAACTTAGTTCATCCAAAAGCCTATGAAAATTATGCTTATGTATTTTAGTTGTCAACTTGTAAAGGCCCTCCTAAAACCTTGTTCAGTGAGTTGTCCTAAATGTAAACTGTCAAATAGATCTGCCTCGCCAAAGGAATGGTAAGGGGCTAGGGGGGATGAATTCTCCATGAAGCACACATCAAAATCTTAAATAAATTTAGATTACTCTAGCAATAGTAATAAGAATGAAATTTCATGTATACAAACCTGCATTCACCCCAAGGCAGTGCAGTCAACCAGTCCAAGTAATTATGGGTAACACTGAATTCACTAGGACTAGCCTCCAACAACTGTAGCTTTGCGAGTTCCTCGTCTATAACTTGTAATACACGAGGTGGGCATTTTTCTCGCTTAGGTTCAATCCTTTCCATGAATTTACCTGAAATAAAAAGTAAAGTTTATATTTTTACAGCAACAAGTTTCATTAGAAAGTATGTTCCAGAAAACCTATTAACTAAAACACATACAAAAGTACAAGAAACATTAGCTAAAACACAAACAAAAATACAATATAAAGAGCACTCCTATACGCACTATACAACACAATGTTTTGAAAGATATTCGTAGAGAAACAAAAAAGAGGAGAAAAGGTCAAAAAAGAATCAGTTAGGTGAACATATTTAGTAATTTGGCAGCCAAAAAGATTTCAAAGACACAGTCTAGGTCCTTCGAGAAACAATCACTTTGCCTACATGTATACACACTACATCAGTCTTTTGGGCAGAAAAACAAATTATAAAAAAGAAATCCACCATCTGGTTATAAAAATATAAAAAAATTGTAACCAACCAGTAAGTGCATCAATCTCCAGTCTCAATTCCTGCAAATAAAATAAAATTTAAATTACGAGAAAATGAATCAAAGACTAACTTATACAGTAAGTAGAGCATTCAGCAAAGCATATTATACATATACATATAAATTATAACCGCACTTGTGTTGAGATCAAAGGCTAGATCACACCAAAATCGCTAGACCACATGATAAACTATAAAGTCTGCTGTAGCCGTGAATTGTAAAAAACGAGCTCAGGTTCTACACATAAAATTAGCAATGGTGCATAAAGCACAGCTTAGCCAACTAGTTAAATCCGAGAGGTTGTCGACTGTCACAGTAAAACAAGATTATTAGCTTTACCCACATATAGAAAGAATTCAATAGTATCCTGCTAGTTAACATAAAGAGTTGTACAACAGAGGCATACAAGATGCAATAAACCAACTTTCTGAATTGTAGAATTTTCATTGATATCAGAGAAAAACAAGCTTGTCTAGGATTTGAGCTATGCACTAATCAAACTAAATCAGAAGGTTTTGTACCTTCCTGGCCTTAAGCCGCTCATTTAACAAATAACAGTGCATCTCGGCAGTTATCATCTTCTCTTCAATTGCTTTTGTAGTTGATTCCTACAATAATCAGCACAAACTTCAATAAAGAAATGATGAATAATAAAGGCCTCCAACAAGATCACATCAAGGAAAATCATCCTCCAACAAGATCACATCAAAGCAACGGGGAGCAGAAAACCAAGGGTAGTAATTAATAAGTACTTAGTTGTAGGGTAATAAGTAATAACTCCATATGCTATAAGCTATAAGCCATTTTCATTTTCATAAGTTAAGTCGTTTTTGTATATGCTATACACTATAAGCCATTTTCATTTTCATAAGTTATCTTGGAGAACTTACGAAAATAAGCTGAAAAAAGCTTATGAAAACTGTTTAAAAAAATTCTCCTAAACAGTTTTACAAAGCTTATGCTAATAGATAAAATCAAATAAGCCAATCCAAACAGTCCCTAAGTTCAAACTCGAGACAACAATCAACTAGCAATTCTTTTGTGTCTTCCTAGCAATACGATCGAGCAGCATTTTTTGCTACAGTTCACATATTACAATCCAAACAACACTACAACATCTCTTGAAACAATTCATCAAATAAAAAGTAACAAAAGAAAACGAGTAAAATCCGAAACCAACAATGAGGTAATCTTCGGGTCTAGGATACCTTTTCCGGAGTCTCCTCGGCCACTTTAAGTTGAGCATCAACCCCATGATTGGGTCCGAGACCAGACTCCGAACAGAAAAAAAGCCTCCCTCCCAAAATGCGGTTGCTCCGACTCAACCCCAACGGCAACGCGGAGGGGTTTAAGCGGTGGATGTAAGAGAATGAAATGAGCTTCAACATTGGATTTGGGGGAACTGGGATTGAAGTGTTGTGCAATGTTTAGAGAAGAATGAAATGGGTTATGAAGGGGGCATTGATGGTGGAAACGAAAAAATGAGGGAGAAGAGTGGTTTGTTCGATTCTCGTATGGAGAATTGTTAAACCCCTTCATAAACCCTTGTCTTTTTTTTTTCTTTTGAGTAAAAGTAAAAGTAAAATATTATTATTATGTAAAATAAAATAAAAATATAAAACATCAATTTAATCCCTAAAAAACACGTGCAATGCATGACTTTTTACCAAGAAAATAGTAATGTTACCAAAAATAATATATGCATGCCTCAGTCTCTCACCACATGCCGACTAAATTTCTCACATAAGCTCACAAACATAATGAGGAATTATTGAATTTGCATGTTACAAAAGTGAGATGAAGTGGTTTACAGAGGAAAAAAAAATGAAAATGAAGCTAAGTGAGCATCACTTTAGCAAGTGTGACTACGCCAAACTTGTTTGAGAATTTTACTTTTCAAGATGCAAGATTGGAAGTCACCTTGTAGATCTTCAGGAACTCTGAATACTTTTCAATGTGTTATGTAAACTTAATATACATAAGTCGGGATGGGAGTAGGCCACGCCAGGCTTTGATAGATATGAGTTTGGCCTACGAAAAAAATTGCAAGCCTGAGCCTGGCCTATGGCCTTTCATAGGCTTATTTTTTTGACATGGCTTGGCCTATTTAAATGTCTGACCTGGCCTGAAAGCCTATTTACATGTCTACTTATTATTAAGAATTCTGCTCTTTACCCAGCACAAAACACTCGCGCCCAACTGAAATGGCCCTTTTACCCCGCGTGACTTAACTCACGCAGCGTGAGTTAACTCACGCTGAAAAACAACAACGTGAGTTTGGTTATCTTCTATTCTTCTTCCATCTCTCCTTCCGATTTCATTCAATCTTTTTGTTTAATCTTTCATTTGTTGGGCTGATATTGATTTACGATTAGTATGGGAGAAGAGCAAATTGACCACTGTTGTTGCAAAAAGTAAAATAAAATTCGTTTGGTGAAACGATACTCATGCATATGATCCAATTGGTTTTAATTCCTTTGGGAGCTTTGCCACGATAGAAAACGAGTGCTTTTATCCCCAGTGCCGTCAGCTTTCCAATAGGTTTATCGGCTCTAGTTTACGACATAAAACACCAATTGCTTCTAAATATTCATTGCTTCTTAAAACTAAACTAGCGTGAGGTATATAACGTCGGGGTATTTTTGGTATTTCAGCTTGGCGCAAACAAAATGTGTTGGGTAAAGAGCAGGATTTTATTATTAAAGTCTTAAACATTCCATTTTATCTACTTTTAAATAGGCTAAATAGGCTTTAAATCATATTTCATTGTAAGGCTTATTTATCACTATAAGGCTTTAAAAGCATATTTCACTATAAGGCCTTAAAGCCTATTTAAAAAGTTCATTATTTGAGTTGTTTCTTTATTTTTATGTTTAATATAAATTATATTTTATTATAAATAAAAAATAAATTTTAATAACATGCATAATCCGGCCAACCTATTAGGCTTCGTAGGCTTTTTGATAGCCTAAGCCTGACCTATTTACTTAAAAAAGCTTTTTCAAAAGCCTAAATCTAGCCGTTTTAAAAAACAGGCTCCTGTAAGCCGGCCTAGCCTATTCCGAACCCTATACATAAGTTCCTTTAGAGAACTTTTAACTACCATACAACAATAACTCCTTTAGAGGAAAATACTCTTGATTTATCAAGACTAACTTTGAAAACAAAAAAGAACAAAACATATTCAAGAGGTTAATGGTTAGCTTTAACGAACAATAGCAGCACATCACTTGCAAAGAAGAGAAACAATATTTTTGCCCTGCCATAAGGTTGTCGATCACCATCAAGAATGTACTTTGCAGTTATGTCGCCATAAACAAAAAGATAAGATGAGAAATGATCTTCTTGACAAAGACCACGAAGAGGGTAAAAATGATTTGTTTTATTCATATTCCATAACAAAGAGGTAGAGATTGCAAAAAAGATGATACTCAAAGAAATCATGGAGGTAAAGAAACCAATATTTTGAAGGAACTCCCAATAAACTATACCACTGTGCATGAAATTGCATGGAACCAACAATATACATTCACATTATTTCGTGAAAAGATTATTCGCTACGGAAAAACGTGTTCCTAAGTATGAGAGGGTGTTTTGAAAGGGAAAAAAAGAGAATATTTTAGTCATGGTTGGTGGTGTGTATATGAAAAACAATTGGTGCAAATAATAATATAGTCAGGCTTTAAAGCCCACGGGTTATTAATTGCGTGGAACTTGGATGGGTTGGTTCCTTGACGACGTAGGATTGGTTTTCTGTGGCGTCGGTCAGAGTCCGTGTTTGAGCGGTCAACGGTCAATTTCGAAAGTTCGGCGAGAAAGCAAAGGTTGTTGTTCAACATTATTAACATTCTGTTGGAACCATTCGATACACTCATCAATCTATCTAGAGAGAATTAGTTATTGCCATGGATTTCCAAAACAGAAAGGCTCGGTTATTCGTAATTGTCGCCGCCATCGTTGCTCTTAGCATCACAGGTATTTTAATCATTTAATTTACTATCTTTTCAATGATGATTTTTCTGATTTTGGTATTCAATTCCTCTTACGCTAATTAAGCTTATTACTTATTTTATATCTGTGCTTGCTTGTGATCTGGAGTGGAGAAGATACTCCACAGTTCTCTATAGATCGTAAACATTGCTTTATGTAGCCTAAGTCAGATCACGTGTTGTTGTTACTAAAATCTTATCATCATAAGTATAATGAATGTTTAATCTTCTAAGAAATTTTTTTAGTTTACCATGTTTTGCATTTTTTTATTGCTAAGACATGCTTCAATGTTGAACTCAATTTTGTCATTCGAGGATTGCTTGGAAATTGGCAGTTTGCTGTTTGACAAGGACGAGTTCTGCCGAACGAACAATAATGATTGTTCAAATTCAAATTCTGCTATGCCATAAACAAATGTTAGTCTGCTATAGCTGCTATTTTGACAACACTGGTTGAATTTAGAATTCTGTTGGTTTGTCCAAAATCATATGTGACTATTTGGCAACGTCGTTATATTGTGCGTGAAAATTTGTTCAATCCGAACAAATGGAGAAATGTAACTGTATGTCTACATTGATGAAAGATACCATTATATTATTCAGATATTTTTATTCTGGAACGCAGATCACATCCCATATTCCTCCCTTATTGGAATGAAATGAAAAAGGCCGATTCCATCTTTTGTATTTTTATGTTTTCCTTATTGTGCGTTCCTCTGCAACAAAAGAATTTATGATTCTTACAAAATCTTCATGTTTAAATTCTAATTATGTTCATCTTTGACTGTTGAAGACCGTCAACTACGCTGTCTAGTAGTGTCTGCTTGTGCTAACATAAGTTTCTGCTTTCAGCTGAAAAATGCAGGGAGCTTATTGGCGAGGAGGGGTCATCCCAGAGTGGAAAGTTCACATTATTAAACTGTTTTGACATGGGTTCTGGAACTTTGGCATGTGCTGTCAAGGAAGGCGTCAAACTCTATTTTTACAGTATTAGATCTACTCATGTTGAAAAAGCAAGGCAACGAGCAATCGAGTCTGCGCTTGTTGACGCTGTTAGTCAGGGGATGCCCCCAACAGATGCAGCAAAACATGCGCAGAAAGAAAGTAAAAAGGCCGCAAAATTGGCTTCTCGTCAAGCCAAGAGGATTATAGGCCCTATCATCTCTTCTGGATGGGACTTTTTCGAAGCTATTTATTATGGTGGTACAATCACAGAAGGGTTCCTTAGAGGTACTGGCACTTTGTTTGGTGCATATGGGGGAGGGTTCTTTGGGGAGCAAAGCCTTGGCAGAATTGGCTATCTTGTTGGAAGTCACATGGGCAGTTGGGTTGGTGGCAGAATAGGATTAATGATTTATGATGTGATTAACGGAGTGCATTTGTTGTTGGAATATGTTCAAACAGGTGAAATTGAAGTTCGTAAAACATTAGTTCATGAAAATTCTGACGCTCCATATACTTCTTTTGATGGCGAAGTTCCTACTTTTGACAGCTCTGAGCGTTCCAGTTCGTATGAATCATCTCCCCCTGAAGAATCCAATGCGGATGAATCTATGGAATATAAGAGCTATGAAGCATATTCGGAACTGTGATGGAAATTTTGAAGATCATATAATTTAGGCGCGTTTCAATTTCAATGTCTCTGCTTCAACAGTGTATAAATTTCACCCTTTTGTTTAAAGCATAAATGCACATTTTCCACTGCATATATATTTTGTCTTCTGATTATTGTACTTGCACAGTTGCACATTCATGTGACACCCAGGCATGACATTGACACGTCGACATCAATAATAATTTAAAAAAATAACCTAATTTAATGAATCACATGTATTGGTGTTGAACACGAACACACATTCGATCAAAGGTGTCGGTGTTACAACGCTGGATTCTATTTTTGGTCACCCCATGGAGGTGTTGTCATATGAGAAATATTTTTCAGACAACAAAATATTGATGTTAAATACGTTGTTATTTGTTTTTTTGTCCGTGAAAGTTGTAAAAGATAAGAACAATGTTATTTGAACAACTCTTTCTTGTGACAACTTGTTTGACAACCAATTATACAAAGAAATTTAGGTAGTGGCATAAAAATCAAAGCAATAGAGAAAGAAAATAGCAGGCAATGTGAATATGAAAGAAAGTTGTTATAGAAATTGTCAAAAAATGGTTGTTCAAATATCCTTTCTCAAAAGATAAATAGCAAGAGAAATTGAGACAACAAATATGATGTTAATTACGGCGTCGTGAATTTTGATGTTCAAATAATCCAGTTGAATTTATAGTCTTGCAACGGTTCAATATAGCTCTAATTGAGCCACCGGAGTGGATTATGGTGGCATTCGATTGCATGAACTAAAAAAATGCACAAGGCCATCAGTGATTAGGAACATGCCTGTATGTGGCAGGCTCACGGCGTCGTGTGATTGCCACACATCACATTCGTGCAGTGATTAAGTGGATTTGACTTCATTCATAGCCATCAAACATGGTCACCATTCAACTTTGATAAATGATCCTCTTATTTTTAATTATACAATCCTCATAATTATGGAAATTGGAGCAATAAAAATGTAATGGTGCTAGATGAAGTCATGAAGACAATATGTATTTAAATATAATATTTTGATACAAGATGAGTCCATTTTAGCAACATCCTCATGTATTTTCGATTTTCTTTTATGCCCAACCCTATGGCTACATTTGTTTTAGAAAAAAGTGCATGCATTTACAATTACACTATTTCCCTTTAGTTTCAGCGTCGGGTAGTCGCATTTGGTGCTGTTACACACTGTGAGTGATAGTGGGAGTCGCAATATTAGCCAAATAAAAAATAAAAAACAGAAGAAATGAGGGGCCTGAAATTTTGTCACATAGTTATGCGCATTACTCCTTTTAGACCCAAAGCTCCTTATCTGATTGATATAGGCAACCACTCGTTCCCTCACTGAGTGAGTGACTCCTTATTTCAATCAAGAGTGGTAGAAAAATTTGTGCTATGAGAGTAAAAAATACAAATAGGATGATGATGTGTATAAGGCATAAATAAGCAGTGTAACACAATTGACAAGCGGTTATAAGTTCGATCTTTGACAATTGCGTATTGAAAAATATTTGTTGGAGAGATCAGTCTCTTAAATGAATCTCTATATATGATTATTTTGTAGCTTTCAATTGGGGACACCTCAAGCAAAATAAAAATGTAAGGCTTGGCAAAAGAGAGAAGTTGCCTAACACAAACGGCGAACCTAATCCCTAACATTTGACAATTAAAATTGTTAGAATTAAGTTATTAGTATTATAGCATCTAAGAATGAATAAATGAATAATAAATAAGAGAAGGTTGGAGCATAGAGTATATTAGTGTGTGAATTGAAATAAGAGAAGCGTTGGAGCATAGAGTATATTAGCGTGTGAATTGAAAAATTGTTAGAAGTCCCACATTTGAAAGACTTCACACAATATCAGTGCATATAACTTATAAAGTGGAGGGTCTCTTAAAAAAAAAAAAAACTTATAAAGTGGAGGTAGGATACTTCGCGTCTTCTTCAATGCATATTCGATTTTGTGATCAGGAGAGGACACACTCAACTTGACCACCACACTTGTCACCGTTGTCTGACAAACCCAAGTTGCATGGTATTTTTTTTTTTAAACAACTTTCAATACACATCAAATCTCAATCGCGTTCAAGTCATTTAAAGTGAATGATGTCCTTGTATTATCAAAATAATTATTAAAATACTTTCAGTTAAAATAATTATCAAAATTTTCTCGTTGTCCTTGAAGGATACAGTGAGGTTGATTGGAGCACTCAATCAAATGATTCAAATGCGACCAGTGACTACGTATTTAACATATGTATAAGATTAATTTCTTGGAAATATAAGAAACAAACTATATTGACTTAGTCTAGTATTGATTTTGAGATGACACATCCACAATATGACGAAGTTAGTTGGTTAAGATGTTTGCTAGTAAATATCCATTTTGAGAATAATTGGTACCAATTGTTTCTAAGAATCATTGTTACAACGATAAAATATGACATATACTTCATAAGCACAACAATGTTAGGGAGTTACTCTCAAAAAGGTCTTTTAAAGTGAATGTTGTAAGCGCTGAGAAAATTTAGCCAATCCTTTGATGAAATTATTAGCAAGAGAGAATGTAATGAAAACATCAAAAAGAGTGGGGATATTGCCTTTAGAACAATGAATCACTCATGATGGTAATTCAACCTAAAAGACCGAGATCCAAAGAATTAGGTTCAGTGGGTAAAACTTTGTGAAATGGTATGAGATGAACATACTATTATAACTCAAAAGAAACAAGATTACTAAAGTGATGAAAGAATGAGGATGTAGAAACTCTTAACGAGATCTAGAATTTATACGGAGTGAAGTACATATCTACAACATTATGTGATTGTGGAAGTGGGGTCGTTTCTGATAAAATTTCACTCAAAGTTCCTAGAGCGATCACTATAGAGAGATAAACTTGCAAGGCTGTTAAAGCACTTGATTTTTATGAATACACCATATGAAAGTTTTATTTGTGTCTTGTTGTTAGAGTTAGAGTTCAAGCTATGAGTCACTCTAGTAAATATGAATCTTACTCATTATGAAAGGTTCATGTCGGGAGACACCTTTATTTATGTCAAATCTTATAGAAGCTTCTCACACTATTTAGAAAGAAAGAAATTAAGTTTAGTTGAGGGATAGTTGGAACATAAAATATACTCGTATGTGAGTTGAAAAAGTGTTAGAATTCACACAATAGTAGTGTAGATAAAGTGGATGTAGGATACTTAGGGTGTGCCCTAAGGGGCACCCAATTTTATGAACGGAAGAGAATAAATCAACTTGACCACTACATGTGTGTCGCGTCTGTCTAGTTGGGCTTGTGCTATTTTGTGTGATATTTTTTGGGAATTGCAACCTTAATTTTTTTTTTTTTATTTGAATTCACTTTCAGTTCACATCAAATCTATGTTACACGTTTTGCTTACACAAACTTGTGTTTTTAACACGCCAACGTATGTCAGACACACGCTTGCATTCACCATCAACTTTTTAGGATATGCCCTTTGACATATTTTAGGAGCTACAACCTTAAATTTTTTATTTGAATTAATTTTTTAGTTCACGTCAAATCTCTGTTACACATTTTGCTTACTCTAGCGTGTGATCGGCACACACCTGCTTTAGTTGGACGCATGCCTGTTTGTGCACTCAACGTTTCAACATCCACCTTCTCGAGCTCAATTAAGTTGTCCATTTTTAACGTTCGTGCGACATGAGTTGTCCTTTTTTTACTGTTAAGATCTCCAACTCTGTAAATAGAATGCTCAAGTCATTTCATAATTCGCACCAAGTTGAACGCCATACTGAGCTCTCACTTCTTCTCTTTTGCTCGACGTATTTCTGAGTCACTTCTCCTCTTTGCTTTTTGTCTCTTCGGAATTTGTCCCTTCATAAATGTGTTCCTTTTAGAACTCGTCCTTTCGAAAATTCGATTGATATCAATACCATATTTTTTGAGTGCCTTCTTCCATATTTGGGTTGTAATTTATAATGTGTCCTACAACGCAATGGAAATTCGACGGAGTTTTGACCGAACTATTTTATCCTTAAAACGATATATAATTGATAATCTGTTTGCATAATTTTAGACAATACTGTGAAACATCTTAAAAAGAAAGACATAACACGCAACTCAACCTATTAGTATCATCAGTAAGACTAAGAGAGATATTTTTAAAATTAATTTTATTATGAAAAAACAACAGGACATGGACATGACCCATATATACATTGCTTTAAGTTTTTGACAATGATGACGTGTCAAAGTTTTTTTATAGGTACTCATTACTCTTGTTCTTTCAGACTCCCTTACCCTAATATTTCGTATTGATTTTAACAAATTTTTGTTGCAGTTTTTTAAAACTTAAAATAAGTCTTATAAATCTCTTCACACATTTATAATTATAATTTATATTTACAACAACGCCACAAAAATAATCAAAATGGCTCTGGAGCTTGTTCACTCCTTTAAGCAGAAAATGCTAAAAAAAAAAGCATCAGAGGACTTTTATTTTAATTTATTGTGTCAATGCAATATTTTTTTTTATCTTTTGTGTCGAGTTGTTTTCTGTATGCCAAATTAATCCTGTGGTTAAAAGTGTCAATAACATTGAGGACATATAAATTTGGCATACGAAAAATAACTTGACATTGAAAAATAAAGGTTATATCCTTAAATTACAATTGTTAATTTATAAAAATTAACACTCATATTTTTTTAGATATAAGATTGTAATATCTTTGTTGTCAACGAAGTCGCTCATAGTTTTGCTAGAGTGGTTTTGCATCATGCTAGTTTTCATATTCATATTAGGATTCAATCTTGTATCTCTATTATTATTATTATTATTATGAATGAAATGTAATAAATTTCTTCTTGTAAAAAAAAAAAAGGTCTAATTGGTGCTAAGTATCATTTTAAGGAACACCGTAAAATAATCATTGGTGTCATTTTAATCTAAAAAATTACAATGTTAAGTTACACTCTTTGTAGTAGGTCATTTAATAGTGTAATCAAATCTTTAGCAAATGTAGGTTCAATGACGTACATTTTTATTTTTGTTTGCGTTGTGTGTTAATCCTCTGAAAGATCCTAGTAATCTTAGTTTCACCGAGAAATTAAACTCGAATTTTTTGAATGATTCATTGTTTGGTGGAATTAAGTAACACATGAATAGATAAACGATTTCGTCAGTACAAAAAATTAAAAATAAAAGATTCACGGTGCAACTTTGATATTAACAATTAAAGTTAATAATATCTAATATCTAAAAAGTTAAAACAACTTTTACATTTCGACGGTAAATGAAGACAGAGATCAAAACTATATATAATTATTCCACTTCTTCATTATAAGATGCATTAATATGAACTTAAAGATCTTTAAAAAAAAAATGAACTTAAAGTTTTTAGCTGACTTTCTTTTATTTTATACTCTTGTCTTAACATGTTGTGAGACGTAGTTCAAATATTTGTCTAAAAAAATATTGGGATTTAAAAGGATGTGAGTTTTAAGAAAAATCTAAGAGTTTATTTATTTTTTCTACATAATGATATTTCAAATATTTGTAAAAAAAAACATTGGGATTCAAATATTTGTCTTAATTTTTTTCTACATTGGAATTCAAAAGGATGTGAGGTTTAGGAAAAATCTAAGAGTTTTTTAATCTTTATCTAACATGTGAAATATTTCAGGTGTTAAAGTGCAATATCATGTCACAAACGAATGTGGTTTTCCTTCAAATTTTAGAGTTTTCTAAGTTATATTATTGTTGTGATTGTATTATTTAATTTTTTTTCCCAACAAAATCTATGCTCATTCTTATTTCTTTCCCTAAAAAAGAAGAGTCCCAAGGGGGACGTGGACCCTACAAGTGAGCATAAATACTGACTCCCAATGTGTGTTGAGTTGTGGCTTGTGTCTGTGTGTGTCTGAGTAACGTGCTTTCTCTGATCATTCTCGAGGAACAACCTCATAGTGTCGACATGGTTGGCAAGGAAGATCTATTGATCGAAGAAGTATGCAACCTCTATGATCAAATCTCAAGCTTAGACACACTCAAACCTTGCAAAAATGTCAACACACTTTTCACCAAACTTGTTCTCACGTGCATGCCACCTAGTCCCATTGATGTTACCAAGCTTAGCACAAAAGTTCAAGAAATTAGATCCAAACTCATAAGGCTATGTGGTGAAGCTGAAGGCCATTTAGAAAGTCACTACTCAACCATCATAGCTTCATATAATAATCCACTCAATCAACTCAACATTTTCCCTTATTATTCAAACTACCTCAAACTTAGTCTCCTTGAATTCAGTATCTTAACCAAACACTCCACTAATGTCCCCAAAAAAATTGCCTTTATTGGCTCAGGTCCACTTCCACTTACTTCACTTGTCTTAGCCACTAATCACCTACAAAACACAATTTTTCACAACTATGACTTTGACCCTTTAGCCAATTCCAAAGCTTCTTGCTTGGTTTCCTCTGATCCTGAATTATCAAAGCGTATGTTTTTTTACACCAATGATATATTGGATGTTTCAAATGCTTTGAAAGAATATGAAGTTGTTTATCTGGCAGCACTTGTGGGAATGAGTGTTGAGGAAAAGAATAGAATCATTGAGCACTTGGCTAAGTACATGGCACCGGGAGCACTTCTCATGCTCAGGAGTGCTCACGGTGCTCGTGCTTTTTTGTATCCGGTTGTTGATACCAACGATCTTCGAGGCTTTGAGGTGCTCTCTGTGTTTCATCCAACAGACGAGGTTATCAATTCAGTAGTCATAGCGCGCAAGTATCCTATGGTTTTACTACCAAACAAGTGTCGTTCTGATGAGATTCAAGCCTTCAAACCACTGATCAACCATGGGAATAATATGATTGAGGAATTGGTCATTGAAGAGAATTAAGCTATTATTAATTAATTAATTAATAAGTTGATCGTCCTTTTCAGATCACTACATGCATGTTTTCTATCTGGTACTCCCTAATGCTTGACATGGCTATTGTGTCTTTTGCAATCTATTTAGTATTTCCATTTTATGTCTAACTTGTTTGGACTATCTAGCATATGTTTTTGGTGCTGTTGTTGTTTTTATTAATCTAGTATTTATTAAATAAATGTGGAAATTGGTTATGTGTTTTAAATCAAGGCAGGCATATACATGTTAGTCTCCTGCACGTGCATTTATTTAGTTTTATCCCATCTTCGTTCTTCACAATATTTGAATTCTCTTATGTATGATCACTCTTATGGTAGGAAGTAGTTTGGTTTGATGGCCTCCCCCTTATCAAAAACTAGGGGAAAGACGGGTACTATCGTGCCCGTCTGTCTGTTCTTTCTACTGCGCTAACGCATGCGATTATTTTATTTTTGTTTGTATAATTTTGATTAAAAAATTTTAATTTTAAAATATTAATGGAAATTATTGGTATCTTGATTTATAAACAAAATATTGTCAAGACATATAACAATTATTTATGAACTCAACATATTTTAGTTTGTCTGCTTATAAAATAATGATATTTTATTGTTTATTCTAATAGTAATTAGTAACATCATAACATAAATGTATAAATGACATGTTAAGTAAAAGAAACATTGCTATGATTGCGATAAAATAATATCTTTAAAAACTACATTTTTCGTAAAGTCTCCATCTTCTCTTTCTATTTTCCCTTTTTAATGAGAACTTTTGTTGAATTTTGAGAAACTCCTCTTGATAAAGCTACATATAATTGACCATGACTGAAAACATGTCGTGGAAGATAGATTTCGACATTGGGAATGGTCTGCCCTTTAGCATTAATTTTTGCTCACGTTTGTTACTAATCTTTTTTTTTAGACGATTTAAAGTCAAATCTTTAACATTATATTTTGCTCACATTTGTTACTAATATTTTTTTTCAAAGTATTTAAAATTACAATCTTTAACATTATTTTTTGCTCACGTTTGTTACTAATCATTTTTTTAGAGGATTTATAGTCCAATCTTTAACATTATTTTTTGTTCACGTTTGTTACTAATCTTTTTTTAGAGGATTTATAGTCCAATCTTTAACAATATTTTTTGCTCACGTTTATTACTAAATTTTTTTTAGAGGATTTAAAGTCCAATCTTTAACATTATTTTTTGTTACTAATTTTTTTTAGAGGATTAAGTCCAATATTTAACATTATTTTTTGCTCATGTTTGTTACTAATTTTTTTAAAGGATTTAAAGTTCAATTTTTATCATTATTTTTTACTCACATTTGTTGCAATTGATTAAAGGCTAAGGAAGAGTAACTTATATTAATAAAATAATATGGAAATACTGTTTTTTGTGGAAGAGATATGAAAATACTTGGCAACCTTTGTCGGTCGTATTGAGGGGAACAACAGATGTACAACATAAAAGCGGCTGATAAAAAAGTAATATGAGTTTTTGTTTTGTGTTAGTTTTTTGTGAGTTTGATCTTTGGTTAAGGGAGGTAAAAGAGGGTTAACATGGACGATTAATGACATGGATTACTAATACACGTGTTATTTTATAATTGGCTATTTGTATTTAAAATTAAGGGTAGTTTTGGAAAGAAAAGTCCAACTCAAAAATGTGCTGAAAGGGGTAGTTTTCTTTATATATAGTATAGATAATAAAATAATATGGAAATACTAATTTTTGTGGAATGGATATAAAAATACTTGGCAATCTTTGTCGGTTGTATTGAAGGGGAACAACACAGATGTACAACATAAAAACGGCTGATAAAAAAATAACATGAATTTTTGTTTTGTGCTAGTTTTTTTTGAGTTTGATCTTTGGTTAACGGATGTAAAAGAGGGTTAACGGGGACGATTAGTGACATGAATTACTAATCTACATGTTATTTTAAAATTGGCTATTTGTATTTAAAATTAAGGGTATTTTTAAAAAGAAAAGTTCAACCCAAAAGTGTGCTGAAAAGGGTATTTTCTTTATATATAATATAAATATAAATAAGAAAGGAACATATAAGAAATATCATTGATGGAAATTTCGCACTGATGACATGGTAAATAGAAAATGAAAAAAAAACTATTTTATTACACTCGTAAAACCAATAAGTGCCTATATAAAATTTCCAACTAATTTTTGTTAGATAAATAAATGTTAGTGTATCGGTTGTTATATTAGTATTTTCCCTTTTATTAGAGTTTAAACCATCATTTTTTTTATTTTTTTTCAACTCTTTTGATTTTTAGCTCAAATTAACTCAACTACCAAAGCCTTCTAGATTGTCCTTGTGAACTTAACTCAGTTGGTTGGGACAATGCATAAAATATGAAAGGTCTGGAGTTCAAACCCTGACCACTAAAAAAACCCTCCTAGATTCCTCATCCACCAAAATTTAAGACAACTGTTAAATATTTTTTTAGACTTTGTCTAACAAAGCACAAGAAAATGATCCAGAACTATGCACAAGTATATTTTTTATACCATTTTTTTTACATTATGTATAACTTAGCGTGACTTAAGTTACACTTAACACATGGTTTAAGTCAGTGTTAGTTAACTCACGCAGGTTATAATCCAGCGTGAGTTAACTCATGTAGGTTATATTTCAGCTATCGAGCATGAGTTAACTCACGTGGAGGATATTTTGGTCGTTTGTACGAAAGTAAACGTTTTTTATTTTTCTCTTCTCCCAGCACAAAACACTCGCGTCCTGTAGCCATGCCCAAAAGGCCCTTGCGCTAGTTAACTTACGCAAGTGTAAAATAATGCACAAGTTAAGTTACGTGGCGTTAGTTAAGTGGCGCACAGTGGCTTTTTCTTAAAATTTATTTACTATTTTCAAATTATTTGTTCACTTTATTCTAAATTATTTATTTTCTAAATTATTTGTTCACTTTATTCTAAATTATTTATTTGCGATATTCTAATTTATTTATGCATTTAAAATAAATTCTAATTTATTTATGCACTTAAAATAAATTCGAAATTAGAAAATAAATTCGATTTTATTCTAATTCAATATTTATTTATTAATTAAATAAAAAATTAGAAAATAAATTTGATTTTATTTATTCAATATTTATTTATTCAATACATAATCATAAACATAAATCAAATGCAAATATAATTACAAATAAAAAACAAAATTAATAAATATAACTCTCGTTTTATTAATATCATTCAAACATTACAATAATTTATTTGAATTCCCTAATCTACTTATTATCTTTTTACCCTCTTGGGGTAAAAAGTTATTTTTACTCTCTTCGGTATATAACAATAGCTCTTGGGGGAAATAGTGATCAGTCCTGTTGGGGAAAAAGACATCAAGATCCTTTGAGGTAAATTTAAATTTGGTTCCTTTTATATCCCCATGACGATTCTTTTTACCCACGGTAAAAAGATTTTGGAAGTAAAAGGAAGCAAACCTAATTTTACCTCAACTCGACCGACCACTTTTTCCCCAACTCGACCGACCACTATTTCCCCCAAGAGCTACTACTATATATCTAAAGGGGTATAAAGAGCCTAGAGACTATAAAAGCAAAAAAGAAGAAGAGAAAGAGAGGGAGAGAGGGAGGAGGGGGAGAAAGTGATATGGTGTGAGGAATCAGAGAAGTATGTAGGGGTATTTGTAGGTGGGAATGGTAGTATAGGTTATAAACACCATTAATGTGGTAAAAAAAAACGTGTATAATGGGTTAAAAACGTGTAAATTAATTGTTGAAAATCTGACCAAAGTGAAAAAACGTTTGTTCTTCAGCTCTGACCACCGATCAACGTGCGTGAGTTAACTCGCGCACATGCCAGTGGTGCGTGACTTAAGTCACGCAGAGCTTATAAGGTGCATGAGTTAAGTCACGCTGCGTGACTTAACTCAAGCAGGGGTATATTCAGAAAACATGCTGGGTGCGAGCAAACTGTGCTGGGGAAGAGCAGAAATCAACATTTTTTTTGTTGGGAGAAGAGCAATTTTTTAAAACTTATACTGCACTGGGCCTGGGCCCTAGTCTGCAGACTTGTAAAAACACCTTTACCTGAAGGTATATTTTTTGGTGCTTTATAATAATAATTATTTTTAAAAATAAGTGATACAAGCAATATTATTTTCAATTGCAAACATTGGTATCATAGAAAATGTTTATAATATTTATTTAGTTCTTAAATATAAAATAGATTTCCCCTAAAAAAAAAAATAGACTAAATTTGTTAGTCCACTATTTTCACATGTTCAGTTAATTGAGCCTCAATTTTTAAAGCACTCAGTTTTTTATCCTTTCTTCGGATTTTTGTATTAAAAAATGATGATGTAATATGTTTTAAATAACGTAGCTTATAACCTGATGATGATGATGGTGAACGACCAACATTCATGAAAGTGCAAGATTTTTTCTAAACTAGTATAAAATATGGTCATGCTACATTTTTCAACTTATATTTTCGAAATACATATAGTACACACCTTAAAAAAATCAATTTTTTTGGTAAGAAAATGATATACCAATAGACAGTAACATGATGGAAAATACTAGTATGACCACAGGATTTTAAAGACAGTATTTGAATACACTCGCATAAAAATACATCATTTTACTATTTGAAAAAATACACTTTATTTATTCTTTTCTCCTTTATTTTTGTAAGTGTGTCTAAATACTGTGATCAATACTTTCCGTCCAAATTATTCATGTAGTCATGTTCACAGAGCTGGGCAATAGCCTAGACAGGTGTATTAGAAAAGAGGCAAATATCACACTTAAAAGAGATAAAACATGAAAAGGTGGAGTTAGACCCAACATAAAAGAAATCTAAATTCCTTATAAATGTGATATCATGGAGTAATATTGAATAATTATTGAAAATGCCAATTAAAGAGAATAAGTGAATAATATCCTACTTCAAAAAAAAGTGAATAATATTGATTTGGGAGTAATTTACATAATATTAACAAAATCGTATAATTAGAACCAAATAACTAATGTTATATTGAGTTTCCGTGAGTATAACTCAGTTACAAGGAACAACACATTGTTCTATGTAGGTAGAGGTCAGAGTTTAAACCCCTGACGCTCCACTAGACTACTTGACCAAAAGAAGAAAAAAAACTAACGTACATGGAAAAAATAACGGCTCTTATTTTAAAATGGCTTCTAATTAACAAATATCACAAGACTTTTTTAATTTACAGATATCACGGTTATTATAAAAATAAAATAAAAAATCAATGATTAAAGAAAATACTATTTCGGTGACTTATGTTTTATCATATTATTTGTAGGCGTTTTGTCATTTTATACTATTAACTTGAGTGTTGTGAGTTAGTTCGCAGATTCACCCTTTACTTTTTTAGCAATGTCTGTATTTGATGTACTCTTTATCGATTTGAATGAATGAATATCGTTTTATTTCTGTCAAAAAAAAAAAGAGTAAAATACTTTTTAGACACGTTGGGGTGCAACTTTAAATCCATAATTTATTGGGGCGCGACAAATTTGTAACTTCTCACTTCTCAACACTTATCGTGTGTGAATTTCATTATTAGACTCTTTAGAACCAAAAAAGAATACTCTCCAAATCCAAAGGCTAATCATCATCTAAAAACCTGCACAACAAGAAACTTCACCACCTACGGATATGATGGTCAGGAGGGTGGTACACGCTTCTAAAATCATGAATAGTTATTTTCAATGCCTGCATTCCATTTGCAGGTTTATCTTCAAATTAACATCTGTTGCACATATCTATACAAATTGTCATAAAATAATGAGATTCTGAACATGAATCCATGAAACAGATAACTAATAATATTTTAACTAGCATATATTGAACACAAGTGTGTGTGTACAAGCTGAACAGACTACTTAGGTGCCGGTTCGAAAAATTAACATAGGCGTATTGTTCTGGATTGGACTTTTGAGATGGCCGAAGCCTAGCTTATATCATTTCCATGACATTCAAGCAAAAGAGTAAACTCAATCGGAGATTAAAACAGGACTCGACGATTCGCGATTCTACTCCACCTGCAGAATAAATTTACAGAGGTCCTGCTATGCCGGTGCTACTTACACCCTCCATAATGGAAAATCTCATATCTTCAGATGGTTTCCAATGTCTTTTCCTCTGATTGATGAACCAATTATTTATCTGCTTTATATCAAGTCCGGTCATATCTGATAGCTGCAGTTTCTCCTCCTCCTGAAAAATTCATTAAATTATAATCTATCAGGTTTTAGCAACTTGAATGTTATGTCAAGTGAGAAAAGAAGCTTGACACAATGGAATTGAAGTTGTTATCATGTGACTTGGAGTTCAAGTCAACCTTTTGCAAGATAAGCTTGTTGGACACATAATCTAGTCATCATGCCAAAAGTTTTCTAGTACAAACACACGCTGTAACACCAACAAAATGGACTAGGAACCTTTTCAAAATGCAAGTTAAGCTTGTTGGACACATCGGATATATAACCAAGTTAAGAACATGATTTTTGTCTTAACCATTATGTTTCCAGATGAAGGAGACTCCGGTAATCCAGAGTTTAGTTGGGAGGTAAAAAAAGTTTGACCAAAGTTTATTTCAGTCAAGGTTTGAACTCGGATTTCCTCAAACCATTCGTTGGACAAAATATACGTATTGCTTTATTTAACATTAATTGCACTATAAAACATATGATATACTATGTACAGTATGCTTTCTTATATCAAAAAAATATATGCTAGCATGCTTTGTGTGATATTAATTTGAATTTGAATTACCGTGGGATAAGGCCACCTATAGTGTACGTTCCACCAATCCATCAATGCTTTTCTTGCATCCTTAGGTAGTTTACCCTTTTTCCTTTTCTTGAGAAATTCCTGTCTTAAGTTGCTAAGGTAACCCCCATACTTACGAAGGAGCATTTCTTTAAGCTCTTTGTCACCTGGACATGATGTGCCACAAAGTTCATCATGAACACCTTCTACTGCTTCAACCTTTCCACAACTCATTTCGTCCTCTGATGTCCCTGCTGCCTCATGATCTGACAAAAAAAAAGGACAATGGAATCAACAAATACGCAGCATTAAAATAAAAAATAAAAACTAAGCGTTCCACAATCTTATAAATCGTGGTTAAGCCTAACATAGCCCCACAAAACCGGCGTGCAAAGGGGGGATAATTGCCCCACTTATAAACACATATCGAGATTATCTTTTATCCGATGCGGAACTTTTTAACACAACAAAAATAATTAAATAATTTCAGTCTAATCAAGATATGCAAACTTTTCAATTTTTGTTAAATGTGTATACAGGGTAAAAAAATTAAATGAAAAAAAAGAAGAAAAAAGGACAGAGGCATGGAAACAAGGTGTAGTGCTATAATCATCAATTGAGAGTATATATGCATGAAATAATACACCAATTATTATATGCCGAATGAGTCAGCCCTATACTTTCTCTAGCTTCAATTTTTCATGTAAATATATTAAAATGGTCCCCCCCTCCAACATTTTATTACTAGTGAGAATATCCAACAATTAACTTTCGCTTTCACGTACGTGAAATAAAATGATTGGGACAGTCTCTTTCATAGTATGTACGGCTAGTACTACTCAATATAGAAACAACACATAAAATTTACCTTGGAATTTCAAGTATATGCCAAAACATTCTCACCATGCATGCAACTATATAATAGCCAAAACCTTCCTATTTCATTACTTGAGTAGGGACTCCAGAAACCACTGTTTTATAGAAATTCAATATTGAAATTGGAAAGATATAATGCAGCCTTGACATGGAAATGAAGAAAAGAGTAATTCACCACTAGGTTCTTTGAAACAAAAAGAAATTTCTACAAAATCTACACATTTATTTTAGGTAGATAGAAGAAATGGCAATAATCATTGGAAAACTCGCACAAATGTAAGTGAGTTGAACTAGGACTAACGGACAAAATCTACATAATTGTCCGCATCCTACCATTAGCAATTAAATTATACTCCATCCGTCCCAAAATGTAAGCAAAAATCCAGTCAACAAAAATCAATGTATTTGATTCAACATTTGTACTAAATACATCAATTTATGTTGATCCATTTTTACTTACATTTTAGGACGGAAGAAGTACAATACAAGTTTGTTGTTGAAATAATACAGTCACTCAAAAGCGAGAGTGGTGCTGCATACACACAACACTAAGGCCACTGATGATATCCAAAATGATTTTTTGTGTGTGTATAATGGAGGCGGTTTGAACCCAAGACCTCGTACATACTACTCAAACTCCTCACCACTAGACCAATTCTAGTGGCTTATAATCTGCAATTAAAATTGGGTAAATTATATATAATTAATTAAAAGTAAAAAAAATCAATACAGAAATAATATCCTCCCTGTGAGTACTTATGGAATGGATTGGATTGATTTGAGAGCAAAAAATATCTGATTTGATCCCTTTGGTTGTGATTTGATCATCCAATCAATTCATATGTATTAGAGATTGGATTGGCTTTAACTATTGTATACAATATTTTACTTTTTATTATCATAGAAAAAATAGTTACATGAAGCATTTTATTTTATATACAATACATCATAGAAAGTGAATGTCTTGGTCAACCCTATCAAACCTCAAATAAATTTTAATAACTGCATGTTTAGTGTGTTGACATGTCAATTTAACTCCCCCCTACCCGAATCTGACCGAATCCGCCCCATTCAAGAGAAACTCCACTATGATCTAGCCCGGTTAAGTTTTTATATTGAGCTTAACTCATTCTTACATAAATGTGTAAGGTGGGGTGTATCTTCTTTATAGACTATTAATCAAACCTAATGTTTATTTAATTAGGGCTCTTCAATGAAGAATGACTTAATTGATAAGAAGTTCACTCGCCCATAAAGCTGTGGGTACGACTCATGTTACTAATGTGATGACCTCTTTGGTGGGTGATATGTACGTACTTTTCTAAACTTTCTTTGAGTATAAATCTGCCTTGAATTTGATGAACCCCGGAGCCCAACTCACCTAAACTTTAATTTACCAAAGAAATTGAATATGGGTCTTGGAATTTTCTTGATAGAAGCGGTACAAGGAAACCCGGCCCCGATTGGTGGCGGGAATGCATGCTTATTTTCAAACCCGACAAAGTTTAGGGACAAATGCGGGATTTTGTGAAAATTCGAGTTGGGGTGTTGAAGGCTAAAACAGCCCCTAACCCACGCCGTTGCCTATATATTAGTGTGTGGCTGAGTGGAATACGGGAGACACTGAGACACATGAATAACAGATGAATTACGTTATGAAATTTTACATATTCATTTCCAATAATCCTTATTGAAAAACACAATGTTGAATTAGTTGATCATCATCATTGGCGGACCTACATAAAGGTCAAGGGGTTCACAGGGTTCAAGTGAACCCCCTCAATTCTTAATTTTACATTAAATTTGTTATGTTTTTCTCATGTTAAACCCCCTCAAATATAAACATTGCACCACACTTGCACCAAGTGCACCACACTTGCATTAGCTCTCCCTTTTTTCCTAGTTGTATAGTTTATGTATGCTAAGATGAAAGCTCTAACAATTGCAGCAGCTCGTGTGACAGAAAGTAGTATAATGTCTTGTGGCATATATTAATTAATTAGTTTAGTGAATGACTAGTTGTAATATTAATTAGTCCAATGAGAGCTAGTATTATACAGTAAACTATTAATTAATTAGGGTAGCATTTTCCCAGTTCCTTATACTCCGGCCGTCTCTACATCTAAACATTCATTTGACTTTATTTTTGTCCCTACGTGTAAACCCCTTTTCAAATTACTAGATGCATTTATAATTTTTTTCCTAAACATAACCCTAATTAATACTACTAACTTGTTTTGAAATATGAAAAAGTCAAATCTAATACACATACAAACAAAGGATAACTTGGTAATATCAACACACAAAATAGACACATTAATTACACTAACAACTTTTCTTAAGAAATGTGAAAAAAGTAAAGGGGGTTTATATACAGAGACGGAGGGAGTATTAATTAATTCATAGGATTTACAATTCAAAATCAAAACATTGAATAATTAATGTTAAATTGACAAAGTCTTAAATTCTAAATGTCACAACTCTTTCTGATGATCAAAGATTGTGAAGACTAAATTATGTAATCAAATAGATGATGAGTGGATGAACAATTCTCTCGTAATTTATATTAAAAAAGATGTGTTCAATAACATTGATAATTAGTCGATTATTCAACGATATCACAAAACAAAATCGCTTAGAGGATAATTATAGAGTATGTATATAATTTTCTGAGTACAATGTAAATTGAGTACAATATAATTTTTTAATATATATTATTATAATATTAATTAAAATTCAAAGGTTTGACCCCTAACATAGGGTCCTAGCTACGCCAGATATCATCATATTAAATGAATACAATGAGACTCATAGATCTTGGTTTAATATCATGTCATATTTTTACATTAATTTATTTTAAAATAAATTTATATGTTAAACAAATTTTTGTTTCGGGTACCTGTACCCAGCCAATATTCATTTTAGATAAGAATTAAAGTCCATATTATCGTCGCACAACAAAAAATAGCAGTTATATAGGGTCTTGTTAACAAGTGTCATAAGGGTATTGTTTAAAGAACTCTCAATAGAAAATTTTTTCTTGAAAATACAAGTCAAATACATGTAAAATTCATAATTATGCAATTTTCAATATAAAAGTTACTATTTTAAAATGCTTAAACAATACCCTAAGCACATTCGTTAGCATTTTCCAAAAAAATATTATCATATACATGCATTGTAATTTGTAACTAGTACTCTTAACTTAAGAGGAGGGCAGATGGCCGTGACTAGGGCCTCAATGTAAAGATTTGCTACTTATATATAGTACTACACTGCTACTAGCAGTTAAAGAACTGTTATAAAATAAATTCATCTCCATTATTAACGTACATAATTAGAGCCAGAGGGCCATTCGTGTTACAAAAAAAGAAGAGGGCCATTCATGTCCGGGACTTTTTCAGCTAAAAACAAAATGTTAACCAGATTTTTTCTAAAAAAAATGTTTACTAGATAAAGAAAAATATCCAGATATTTAAAGGCACTATGAAATCCAATTAAGTTCTCTTTACCTGAACGGTTGTAATTGGATGAAATTGTTTGTGTCCCCCTGCAAAGCTCGTTTAGTTGTGATTCAATATTACACAAAAACAATGTTGCTTCATTGAAGGGCTTGGATAACTCCTCTTTGTATCTATGAAGAACTTCGCAGTATGATTCCTAAGCAATAAGTGTATTAAATTAAATGTTAGCAACAGTAACAGCATTAAATATTAAATTATATCCATTCCATTTGCAAATCTTAAAGGGTCTTGCTAACAATTGTCTTAAGTGTCCTAAGGGCTTGTAAATTTTAGGTAGAAAAGTTACATTTTAAAGTTTTAATGCATTAAATGCACTATTTTTCAGACAAAATTTCTTCTTTAAACTTGTTAAAAAGTGTCCTGCATTTGTTAGGTTTCCCAATCTTAAATTACTTAAAGAATATATACCATGAAGTGGTCAAGGTCAGGATCATCTCCTATCTCACGGAAAGCATTATTTTGGTGACTTTCACGCCCTATTTCTTCAAGAAGAGACGCAAGTTCTGTTGGTGCCCCAACCTTCATACACAGTATATAGTATTCATATGAATACAAAATTAGATTATTTAATTTTAATATATAAAATTATAAATAAACTAATCATATTATAAAAGTATAAAATATAAAGCATGATAATAGTAACTATAATAATAATAATACTAACCATATGATTGAGTAAAAAATATATCATATGATGAATAAAAGGAGGTAGAAGTAGAATAAAAAACCTTTTGGCATTCTAAAAAAGCAGATAGTAGATTTGGATAAAGAGGGTGAGTTGCGATCTGGTTCTTGATAATTCTATCCGTCATATCCAACCTTATTAGATCCGGTTGATTGTGTTCCATGTGAAGGTAGTTATTATTAGCAGCACCACACACGAGTGAGTCCTCCTAGATGTAGATGCAATCCAGCAGAAGAATAAGTATAAACGTTAACGTTGCCATCAATATGACCCACTGTAAAACATACAAAAGGGACATTCAACTTGTGGTAATTATTTTCCATGTATATCTAACCTCACTCAGCTTGTTTATTAATTTTGACTCAATGTTAACTGAAAGTTCTTCTAAAGTTATTAAATAATATACAATTATACGTATAAAACAAAAGGAGATTAGGATAAAATATATATGCTGCACAGCTAGAAGTTATCTTGAACCAATAATTTAAACAATAATATAAGATCTAATATAATACTTGTATGCAGCATCAAGACTCGTGTAGGTTTTATTCACCTAGTGGAGAATATAATCCAATTCCATATTCATATAATATAATTATAGTAAAAACGTTTTATTTGAACCTCAGCTAGCTAGTGAAGAAACAAACATAAGAAGTGGGAAAGGAAAGAGTGGGAAGCTGGGTTGGCTACAGCACCTGGAAAAGACCAGACCTTATTTGCTTTTCTTTTCCAAGAAAACCTGGGGAAAAGGAAAGAGAGGAAGAAACACACAACACACCCACACAAGGAGAGAAAATCTAGAGAGAGAAAGAGTAGTAAATTGTGTGAGCGTGTACATGTGAAGTGTTTTGATATGTGTCAATGTGCAGTGGAAGGAAGAGGGCCAAAAGAAAACAGTAAGAAGGATTTGACAAGGTTAAGGTGATTAGCTATGTAGGCCGTACTCGTAGGTGTCAATCACTTCTTTTCAACAAGACACGACAATTACCCACGTCAGTATATCCAATTGGTCATGCTTATTATGGGCCCCATGTGTATATCCCTGCAAATTACCATTTTTATACCCAAAATTATGTCTACCATGTTTTAAATTTCTATCACTTTCTTTTAGTTTTACTACCTACACTAACAAATTGTTTACTTTCTTAAAGAGTCATCCGTGATACTCCATAGGAGATAATCTAGCAATGTATTTATAAGTGTGAATAATATTCGATTTATGCTCTTTTCGCTCACATTCAGTTAAGTTGGTCAAAATACCCTCGCGTTAGTTAACTAACACAAGTATAAAACTATGCGTTACTTAACTAACGCTGTGTCACTTAAGATGCGCATGTGTAAACACTGCGTCACTTAAGATGCGCATGTGCAAAACACTACTAAGTTAACTCACGCAAAGTGTTAACACATGCGTGAGTTAACTCACGCTCTACTGATATATCAGTACATCATTAAATGTTGTATTGATATGCTTTAATTGCAAAGTGTGTCACTAGTGACTCATAATCTTTATACACTCATAATTGAACCGAATTACGTCAGTTTAACAAGATTATTGGATAATACGACATAATTGATCAAATTTACACAAAACATCATTTTTCTCACAATCACATAATCACACAACGATCCAAACGGTCCAAATTACACAAATTCGTCGGTAATGACCCGTAATCACTTAAACACACTTAATGACACGTAAACGATCCAAATTACACAAATTTGTCCATAAATTTCTAAAATTACATAATCTCACATAAACGGTCAAAATTACCCGAATTCATCGTTAAATTACATAAACACAAATTCATTAAAATTCAACAATACGGACACAAATTCGGAAAACATTACACTATTACACTTAAATAAATACTCCCTCCGTCCCATAATAACTGCGTCATTTGCAAAAAGATCCATTTCACTTTTCAATACAATATTAATTTTTTTTTTCAATTATAACACTAATTAATACTACTTTCACCACTCCCAATTCAATATATTCTACTTTGCATTTATGATAAAGAAGAATATATCAATAGTTGATAAGGGCACTGAAACTCATTTTTATCTCTCTTTCACTGATACACTTTTTCTTAATAAGTTTGAAATGAGTCAAAGGCTCAGTTAAAATGGGACGGAGGGAGTATTACACTTCAACGGATCAGACAAAAAGATACAAAGTGTTATTCTCGACCATTAACCTAAACATGTAATCAACGTCGCTATCATCTTTGAGAAGTTGTGGATAATACACGGTCTTCCAGAAGTCCTCTTCCTTATCCTCCCCCAAGTCCAGGCCTGACACATTTACTATCACAT